>ULMV01017239.1_pt1 | contig 223056 bp, 180 predicted proteins | sample 1951751 | NCBI WGS metagenome assembly ULMV01 (sample SAMEA4835560, study PRJEB28245) | human gut metagenome | biome: gut microbiome; material: fecal sample | place: Denmark | collected 2008 | reverse complement strand
TTGGCATTTTTTTGAAAAATAAGATTTAATATTCGCTATACATATTTATCTTTTATATATAGAAATAAATTATTTTTTTTGCTAAAATTTAAAAGAAACCACGGGAGGTTTTTATATGGCTGAAAAACAATTAACACAGCAAGAACAAGCTAGACGTGACAAATTAACCAAATACAGAGAACTTGGCGTTGATCCATTTGGTTCTAAGTTTGTTCAAGATACAAATAGTGCAGAACTTAAAGAACGTTTTGCAAATATAAAAAAGGAAGAAGATGTTCCTCAAAATCAAAAACCATTTAAAATTACTGGAAGAATAGTTCTTCTTAGAAAAATGGGTAAAGCATCTTTCTTCCACATTCGCGACAGATATGGAGACATACAAGCTTATATCAAACAAGATAATGTTGGTGAAGAAAACTATAGTATTTTCCGTTTAGCAGATTTAGGTGATATTTGTGGACTCGAAGGAACCGCAATGGTTACTCAAACAGGCGAATTAACAATTCGCGTTGATCATTATTATCATTTAACAAAAGCTTTAAAACCATTACCTGAAAAATTTCACGGATTAACTGATGTTGAAGAGAGATATAGAAGAAGATATGTAGATCTTATTATGAACGCTGATGCACGTAAAACTGCCTTTTTGCGTCCTCTCATCGTTAAAGAAATTCGTAAATTTCTTGATGAAAGAAATTTTGTCGAAGTTGAAACTCCAGCTCTTCACCCAATTTTAGGCGGTGCTAACGCTCGTCCTTTCATCACTCATCATAATACTCTTGATAAAGATTTCTACCTTAGAATAGCAACTGAGCTTTCATTAAAAAGACTAATTGTTGGTGGAATGGAAAGAGTCTTCGAAATCGGCAAATGCTTTAGAAACGAAGGCATGGACTTAACTCATAATCCAGAATTTACTTCAATGGAGCTATATCAAGCTTACGCAAATTTAGATGATATGGTTGAATTAACAGAAACAATGTTTAGACATCTTGCTAAAACAATTCGTGGCACTTATAAAATTCACTGGATGGGATATGATGTAGATTTAGAGCCAGAATTTAAAAAAGCATCCATGTGTGAATTGATAAATGAATATTGTGGAGTTGACTTTACAAAAGTACAATCTCTTGAAGAAGCTTTAGAACTTGCTAATAAATATGATGTTCCTGTTGAAAAACATTTCTTATTTGGGCATGTCATTAATGCTTTCTTTGAAAAATTTTGTGAAGAGCATCTTGTTCAACCAACATTTGTTACTGGACATCCACTTGATATTTCTCCACTCGCTAAGAAAAATCCTCAAGACCCTCGATTCACCGAAAGATTTGAGCTCTATATTTGCAAAAAAGAAATGTGCAACGCTTTCACTGAATTGAACGATCCAATTGATCAATATCAAAGATTCCTTGCACAAGCTGAAGAAAAGAAAAAAGGAAATGATGAAGCCTGTGAAATTGACGATGACTTTGTTGAAGCTCTCGAATACGGATTACCTCCTACAGGTGGTATCGGTTATGGAATCGATCGTTTGGTAATGTTCTTAACTTCTAATGATAGTATCAGAGAAGTTATCTTATTCCCAACAATGAAACCTAATAATAAATAATCATTAAAAATTAAGGGCAGCAATGCCCTTTTTTAATTGTTAAAAATTATAATAAATTAATAATAAAAAATTGCGATAAAACTAAAAATATTTTTTACTAAAATATATTATATTTTTTTATATAATAGTGTTGCAACACAAATAATTCTATAAATTAAAGATTAATAATACTATATTTATCACAATTCACTTTTAATTTTTATTTAAAAACATTAAATTGTTTTTTATTTTCAACAATAAATTAATTGTTTCTTTTCTAGTTGAAATAATATAAATCATTTCAGGAGGAATTTTATTTTTCATCAGATTTTTCAAATTAATAATATTAATTAAACCAAGATTTAAATTTTTTTCTATTCTAAAAATATATGGCATGATTAAATATAATATATTTATTTTTTTCATTGCTTTCTTTTTCAACAAAAAATCATATTTATTTAAAATTGTTTGTAATATTTTTTTAACATTTTTTATAGACATTTCATAATTCATAAATTCATTAGAAAATACGATCCCTATATATCGATATATAGGAGAACATACTTTTTCTTCTAATTGTATTTGTTCCTTTAAAGCTTGAATCAGCCAAAATATCTCATTGCTTTTTACATTTAAGTATTCATTATAATTCATAAATTTTTGAAATAATTTCTTTTGAAAGCTTTAAATTTCCATCTTCGTTTATTTTGTTTTTCTCCCAAAAATTAGATAAAAAAGTTGTCGATATATAAATAAAATTATATTCTAATGATTTTTTATAAATTAAATCATTGAGCTCATCTAAAAAATTATTATAATAATTTTTTATTTTCGAAAACATTCCAAGACACAACTTTTTTCCTTTATATATTTCTGAAACATCTTCGTACGTTTTTTCTAAATAATAATCAAATAATGCTAATATTTTTTTATAATTGTCAATTGATTTATCACTTATATAATCAGGATAAATATCATCTATATCATAGCTAAAAATTATAAATTCGCTCTTCTTTATATATTTTTCAAAATCTTTTTTTCCAAGCGAACTATAAACTACAGGTCTTTTTTCAAAATATTGAAAAGCATTCTTATAATTACTTTTATCTTCTAAAAAAACCGGTTCAAAATAAATATTTTTTTCTTCAGATATCAATTTCATAACAGAAGAAAAGATTTCATCACCAAAGGCAACAAAATATTTATTTTCTTTAGGAAAACAAGAAGTCAACAAGAGCAAACAAAGAAATATACTTTTTTTACTCTTCATAAATATCAACTCCTATTTTTATAAATTTTTCTAAAATGTTTTCATATCCCCTTTCTATAATCTCTTTATTTTCAATTACTGTTTTTCCTTTTGCTTTTATTCCTAATAATACTGCAGCCATTCCACCTCTTAAATCAACAGCTTCAACAGTATTGCCAACAATATTTTCATTTCCTAAAACAACAATCAATTCATCTATTACATTTATATTGGCATTCAATTTTTTTAACTCTTCTAAATATTTCTTTCTGCTATGGTACACTTTATCTTCTATAAAAGCCATTCCTCTTCCAGCAGAAAATAAAGAAACTAAACATGGAATTAAGTCTGTCGATAATCCTGGATAAGGATGGGAGACATAAAAATTTTTTCCACTATATTTTTGCTCATATATTTTTACATTAGATTTATTTATTTTATACTCTATATTTCCTGAATCTAAAACTGTAAAAAAATCTGTCATTTCTTTTACCGGACAATTTTTTACAACTATATTTTTCCCAATTAACGCTCCTAAACAGCAAAAAGTAGCTGCAGATATTCTATCAAAAGAAATTTCATATGTCTCAATTTTCTTTTTACTATATCCATAAAAATAAATGCTTCCCATTTCATCATTTATCAGCCAGCCTAATTTTTTAAGAAAATTTAAAACAGACTTTATTTCTGGTTCTTCAGCACATCCAACAATTTTAAAAGGTTTTTTAGTATTTAATCCTAGCAATATTGCATTTATAGTTGTGCCAAAACTAGGATATGGTAAATAAATTATCGGAACATAAACCTTCTCACCACTAAAAACTATTTTATCTTTTTCTAATGTATAATCAAATCCAAATGATTTTAATAGATTCAAGTGAAAATCAATCGGTCTTTTGCCAAAATTACATCCTCCAGGATAATAAAATTCAAAACTTTCATTTAATGAAACTAAAATAGGTAAATAATAAATACTAGCCCGTATACTCTTAACTAAATCACTATCTAATTTTTCATAACGCAATTTAGTTGCATCTAACAAAACATTACCTTTATCATATTTAAATTTTAAATTTAAACTTTTTCCAATCTTCAAAAAATTAAAAATATCACTGATATTAGGAACATTAGATATTATAATTTTTTTACGTAAAAAAATTGCAATTGCTAAAATTGCTAAAGCTTCATTTTTAGAGCCTTGATTTTCTATAGTTCCGAAAAGTTTCTTTCCACCATTAATCACATAGCGCATATCTATTAAAAGATATGCAAAATAAATAGTTTTATACTTTTAATAATTTAGATAAATATTTATCTGGATATGGCATCACAAGCGAAGAAATTTTAGAATTAAATAAAACTGGAATAAAAAACTTTCCTGGTTCTTTAGGCATTGCAAAATCTTTTTCAAATTCCATCGAACAAACTTGAACAAAATTGTAATCAGTATATTCATCCGGAACATTAAAAAATGATGGTTCTTCTTCTGCGGAAAATAAATTGTTATACAAAATTTTATTAAATCTATTATGTGAAATTTCTCTATTACTATATTTTTTATAAAAATTTAATAAATTATCATACGTTTCTAGCAAAATATTCTTCAAATCATTTTTTCCTTTTGAAGGAGCTATTAAAACATTTGCTCTAAATCTTTCATTATTTTCATCAAAAGTTATATAACAATATCCTAAAGTTAAAAAGCCATTAGTAAATAAATCATATCTTTTCTGTGAATTGTAATTTATAAAACGATTTAATTTCGATAAAAAATTACGTTCTTGCATAAATTTAAAGATTTCATCTTTTCCTTCATAAGCAATAACTTTCTTGTGTTTTTCTACAATTTCATCAAAATTACATTCTTCAAACATACAATAAGTTTAATAATTATTTTTATTTTTGTCTATATTTTTTCATGAAAATTTACATTATTTTTACACCAATTTTCTTGTAAAAAGCAGCTAATTTTTTTCTTAAAGTTGCTTTCTTTTAAACTCTTTATCACTATTGACCTATTTTAAATAGCAATTTTTTATACTGCTTTTTTGTTGACTACAAGTATTAGTATTAAAAAAACTTCTTTTGCTATACTAAAATTATGAACCAAAACAGTTTAAATAATTTCAAAGATCTTCCCCAAAAAACAATTCTATCAATCGACTTAAAATCATTCTATGCGTCAGTAGAATGTATAGATAGAGGCTTAGATCCTTTCTATACTCCACTTGTTGTTGCTGATAAATCACGTGGTGATGGAACAATTATTTTAGCCGTTTCTCCTTATCTTAAAACATTAAACATTCCATCAAGATTAAGAGTTTTCGAGCTACCAAAAATTGACAATTTAATATTCGCCACGCCAAGAATGCAAAGATACCTTGAAGTTTCTGCCGAAGTAGTAAAAATTTTTATGGAATTTGTCTCCTTTGAAGATATTTATGTTTATTCTATCGACGAGAGCTTTATAGATATAACTAATTATCCAAATTTAAAAAATATAGGCGCTTATAATATCGCCAAAAAAATATTTTTAAGAATTAAAGAAAAGTTAAAATTAACTGTAACAATCGGCATAGGCGAAAATATTTTTATGGCCAAAGCTTGCATGGATATCGAATCAAAGCATAGCAAAGATTTCATCGCTGAATGGAAATATGAAGATATTCCTTATAAATTATGGCCTGTATATCCTCTTAGTAAAATGTGGGGTATTGGAAAAAGATTAGAAAAAAAGCTTAATGATATCGGTATATATAAAGTTGGTGATATTGCTACTTGTACTCCAGAATATTTAAAATCTAAATTCGGCATCATCGGTGAAGAAATATATAATCATTCATTTGGCATAGATTTTGCTGATATTCATGAAAAATACACTCCTAAATCCCATTCATTAAGCGTAGGTCAAGTTCTATTTGAAGATTATGAATTCAAAAATATTCTTTTCCCTATATATGAAATGGCTGAAGAATTAACCATTAGACTTATGAATGAAAATGTTCTTGCTGGCGGAATAAGTTTAACATGTATTTATGCTTCAAGATCAGAAGGATTTTCAGAAACAATAATCTTCGGAGCTCCAACAGATGATGAAAAAGAGATCAAAAACGCATTAAAAAGTATTCTTATTAAAAAAGCAAACAAATCTTTTAAAATAAGAACCATCAATATCAATGCTATAAAGTTAACTTCTAATGAATACTACCAACCAGATTTATTCAGTAATCAAATAGATGACGAAAAGAGAAAAAATTTAGCCCAAATAATATTTAAAATTAAAAAAACATATGGAGAAGAAAAAATAACCAAACTCATTTCTGCATACGAAAAATCTAATTTTGAAAAAAGACATAATGAAATTGGAGGACATAAAAAATGATAAATGATCGTGGAATCAAAAAATTTGCTGCTTTTAAATCACTAAAGGGGCAATATGAAATATTAAATGAAGAAATTAAAAAAAATAATATGATAGAAATGCCAGAATTACAAGATGATCAAATCGAAAAAATCGCTTGTAATTTAGCATTATTAAATAGTAATAATAATCAAACTGTAGATATAAAATACTTCGATAAAGGATATGTTCAATTCTTTTTAGGTCCTGTTAAAAAAATAACTAATAAATATTTAATTTTAGCGAACCAGAAATCTTCTAAAATTATATTTTCAAATATTATTAATTTAGAAATAATCGATTAATACCAGATAAAATATGTATCTTCATTCTTTTTGAAATCATCATAAAAATCCACATTTCTTTCATCATCAATTTTTTGTCTATCTAATTGAGAAAGAACATATTGTTCTTGATTTTCCTTTAATACTTCGTCTATTTGAGAACTATATGTCTCGATCAAATGACATATTTCTTCAATAATATCTTTCTCTTCTTGATAATATACACTTATATTATTATAAAGATTCTTATACTGATAAATTAAATATGTATCATCTTTCTCATATTTTAAATTAACTATTTCTTTATTTTGAAAATCTTTGTTAGACATAAATTTACTGAGTAATATTGCAAAATTATACGCGTCAAAATCAGAATAATAAATATTAGAACAATCAATATTTCCAACTTTTTCAATTTTGTTTTCAATTACATTTGTATAACTTGTCATAAATTTTAAAAATAATGGTCTCCATTCATTAAAATTATGACTTCTTATATCTTTATATTTTTTTACTAATTTTTCAAAATCATTTTTAAAACTTGTAATTTGTTTTCCATATTTTATCTTTAAAAAAGATTCCCCAAGAGTATTTTTTATTGCCAATATTTTTTCATAAGAACAATTTCTATATTTCTCGATTAATTCTTCGATTTTTATTTCATCAGAAAAACAAGATAAATATGTATTTATATTTAAAATAGCTACATATTTTTCAAGAGATATTTCAAATTTTTTAGCTTCAATTCTGTATTGTTCAAAAAGATCATTATCAGATATTTTTTTACAATCATAAAATTGTGCATAAATATAATTCTTTTTTAAATAATTAGCTAGCGTTTTTCCAACACGTTTTTTTACTATAATTACATCTGAATCATTTCCATAAAAAAGAACATTTATTTTATTTGGATTATCTTTTGTTGCATTAACATTTAAATAATAAGAGTTTTTAGAGCTATCAAAAATAAATTTTATAGCTTCATCTAAATCTAATTCGCCTTTTTTACGCGTTTGACCAATAGCTATTTTTGCATCCTCATTAGCTGCTATAATATTCTCAACTTTTCCATTTGTTTTAAAACTGATTTCAAAAAAAGGATTATCATCATTTTGATTATTTCCTGAAATATAAAAAGAGGTCATAACAGGAGAATTTAATTTGATAGAAGAAGTATCGTATTCAATTTTAATTTCTCCTCCACTTACTATAAGTAAAGCAATAAGAAGACCATAATTAACAATATTGTCAATATTATCTTTTTGAAAAACTGGAAAAAGAGATTTACAAAGAGTTTTTTTAGGAGGTGTAATATTCTCTTTATAGAGTCTTTTTAAAAACTTATTTTTTTCCTCCATTGGATTAAATATTTCTTTTGCATCCTCTTTCAATACTATTTTTAAATTTCTACTGCGCATCTTTTTTTTCCTCTTCAAGCAATACTTTTTTTAATTTCTTTAATGAATTTTTATATTTCCACGTAACTGTTCCTAAAGGTAGATTTAATATTTCAGCAATTTCTCGATGTTTATATTCGCCAATAATATATAAATAAAGAATTTTATAATCTTCTTCTTTTAAAATTTTTTTAGCAAGATTCCAAGTAGAAACATCATTATCTTTTGGATCAATATATCCTAATTTATTAATAGGATCAGCATCATCCAAAGAAATTAAATCTTTTTTCTTTTTCAATCTTGCAAGAGCGATATTTCTAGAAATTTCAAAAATCCAATTTCTTACAGATGTTCCAAAGCGATATTGATCAGCTTTTTTAGCAACAATCATAAAAGTATCCTGAACTATATCTTTGCTTTCTTCTTCATCATGAATAATAGACATCACAAAAGAAAAGACTGCAGGCGATAAAAGAACATATAAATCTCCTAACGCTGAAGAGTCTTTTAAAGTCATATATTTTTCTAAATATAATTCCGCTCTATCATTAGTATTCAAAGTGCTCTCCTATAATAACTTTAACGCTCTTCATTATATAAAGAATAAATGTTAAATATTTATTGGTAAAACAAGTATATCAAAAATTCATAAAAAAGCAATTAACAAAAAACACTGCCAAGGCAGTGTTTAAGCTAATACTTTAGAATTTAATGTTTTATCAATTCTTCTTGAAACTTCTTCTTTTCCAAGAATTTTCATACTTTGGAAAAGGTTAGGACTATTTTTACTTGTTGTAAGAGCAATTCTTACCATTTCAGCAACATCACCTACATGTCCTATAAAATGTTCCTTATCCTTTTTATATTCTTTAAAACTTAAAGCAAATCCATGTTTAGCGCCTAAATTTTTAAGACTATCAAACCAACTGCTTTCTTCTTGATCTAAATTCAAACTATCTTTAAATTCAACAAGAATTGTTTTAATTATATTTTTATCTATAAATGGGTTAAATGGTAATTCAGTATTTTCAAAAAGTTCATCGTAAATATCACAATCAAAGAATTTAATCTTTTCATAAATATCAGAATAAACATCGTAATCTTTTCTTGGATGTTCTTGATTTCTTTCAATATTCATAATCTTTTCAAATTTAGCTGGATCTTTAGATATTAAATTATATAACTTAGGATCATATTTTTGAGCATATTCGGTTGCATTTTTACTTATTGTCGGAGCATCTAGATAAGATAGAACATCTTTGGAAATATTGCGAAGTTTAGGTAAATCAAACAAGGCACCATCCAAGCTCATTTTTTCAAATGTAAAATTAAATTTTGAAACATCTTCTTTTGGATTTGCTCTTAGCCATTCTTCAAAATTTGAATTAGCAATAGTTAATAAATATTTAATGATTCCCTCAACAGGATAACCATGTTCTATAAAATAACTTACAGCCGCTTCTTGATCTTTACGTTTAGATAATTTACGTCTATTTCCATTTTCATCTACCTTCATAATAACTGGAAGATGAGCATAATCAGGAGCTTTCCATCCCATAGCTTCAAATAATTCTAGATGTATAGGAAGTGAGGATAACCATTCTTCTCCACGGGTAATTGTTGTTGTTCCCATGAAATGGTCATCAACCAAATGAGCAAAATGATATGTAGGAAGTCCATCTGATTTCATAATGACAATATCTTGATCATTTTGAGAAAGATTTAAATCACCGCGAATTAAATCATGAACTTTAATATATTTTGTATGATCGCCTAAAGAATGAAAACGAATTACATAAGGTTTTCCTTGCTTTATTAATTCTGCTGCCTGATCAGGAGTATAATAACGACATTTAGCATATAATCCATAATATCCAGGAATAACTTTATTAGCTTCTTGTGTTTGGCGTAACAAATTCAAATCTTCTTGAGAGCAAAAACAAGGATAAGCTCTTCCTCTTCTAATTAATTCTTTTATAACTATCTTATAAATATCAGCTCTTTTAGATTGAACATAAGGTCCATAAATACCTTCTTCATGGTCGCCAAAATATCCTTCATCTTGCACAACTCCAAAGTACTTAAGTTGATCGACTAGTTCTTTTCCAGAGCCTTCAATTTCTCTTTTTTGATCAGTATCTTCAAGTCTAAAGAAATATACACCACCTGATTGTTTACTAACAGTGTATGCAACTAATGCAGTAAATAAACTTCCAGTATGTAAAAAACCAGTAGGACTTGGAGCAAATCTTGTAACCATCGCTCCTTCTTTTAAATTTCTCTTCGGGTATCTTTTTTCAAGATCTTCTATTGTTCCTGTTACATCAGGAAAAATCAAATCTGCTAATTCACTATATGTCATAATTTCCTCCTAAAATATCTTATTTAATTGGTCTAATATAAAATTTTCCATATACTTGATATGTATTAATAACTGTTACAAAACAATTTGGGTCAACTTCACGCATAACTTTTATAGCCTTTTTTACTTCATTATAAGAAACAACCATGTAAATAATTAATCTATCATTACCTGTATATCCACCTTTTCCATCAACTATAGTACATCCATGTGGAAAAGAATGAATCAAAACTTGGGACATCTGGGTTGAAGAAGTAAATATTTGAAGTTCAGTTTTCTTATTTTTCTTATTTAAAAGATCAACAACAGTACCTGAAGTAAAAAAGTAAATTACAGTATATAAAGCCATCGTAACAACTTGCGATACATTTGATTGATCATGCATTATTCTCAAGAATACATAAAGTAAAACAATAGTAGCATTAATTCCAGTTGAATATTTTCCAAGAGATGTCGATTTTCTTTCAGCTATATATAACGCAATCAAATCTATCCCACCTGTTGAACTATTAGCATATAAAGCTAAAACTACACTTAATCCAGTAAGAATTCCTGCAAATAGAGCTCTAGCAATATTATCATCTAGAATATTAAAAATAGTTGTCCAACTTTCTGGAATAAGATCTATAAAAACAGAAACTAATAGAACATTTATAAATGTAAAAATAGTAAATTTCTTTCCTATGCGACACCAAGATAAAATAAATAAAGGTGCATTTATTAAGAAATAAAAAATAGATTGCAGCATTGTACTATCCAAATTTGGAAATGGAAAAAGCAATATTTGAATTAAAACCTGAGATATACCTGAAGCACCACCTGAAACCATATGTTCAGCACCGGTAGGTGCAATAAAAGATCTAAAGCCATAAGCAAATAAAAAAGATGATGTTATAGTTAAGACCATATTAAAGAAATATTCACATGATATTTTTAATTTTGGATGGTCTAATAAGTATTTTCTTGTATTGTTTATTGTATTATTCATTTTTCCTCACATTGAAAAATCATTAGTATTATAGCAATCACTAAAAAAGTAAACAATAAGCAAAAACTAATTTAAAATAAAAATGGAGATTAAAATCTCCAAAATTTTTAGTTTAGCTTATCAGCCGCTTATTTAACTTTAACGTCAATAACCTTTTTGCCGTTATAGTAACCGCAATGAGAGCAAACTGTATGAGGTTTAATACTTTCTCCACAATTGCTGCAAACAGCGAGGTTTTTAGCTGCTAATTTAAAGTGAGTTCTCCGTAAACGTTTTGTAGTCTTGGAGGTTCTTCTTGCTGGAACTGCCATTTTTGCCTCTCCTTTTCTTTACGCCTAATAAGGCTCGTTAGATAGTATAAAAAAACAAATCAATAAAGTCAAGTTTTTTCTTTTCCCATAGTATAAAAGCATCCTGTTTAGGATGCTTTTATCAATTAATATATAACTATAAGATAACTACAAGAATCCATAGTTGTTGGTAAAGAAGAAACTTCTTCACCATTATATATAAACTTTTTAGCATTATTTACTAATTCGCTATTATTTAATTCAACAATTTTTGAACTAGTATTAAAAACAAAAGCTAATGAACGAGAAGAATCATTAGAAATGCTATATCCTAACATCTTTTCATAATCCAACTCTTCTACACCAATTTCTTCATATGTCAATTCACTATATTGCATATTTTCAAATGATGTCGGCTTCAAATTTGCTAAATCTTCAGAATTCCTTAAAGTAATTGCTTTTCTAAAAGCAGTAACCATATCATTATTTTCATGGATTAAATTCCAATTGATTGCATTTATTTCATCAGAGAAATCATAAGAATCTGAAACAAAATATCTCGTAGTTTCTCCATTATTAATTGCAGAATATTTTTCAGTTACCTTATCAGCTCCTTCTAACCATGATGGATCTAATTCTTTGCTTCTAGCAAATTCTTGTCCCAATTGATAAAAAGATACACCTGTGGAAAACGCAATTATATTATTTATTTCAGTTTGAATTTTATTTCTTTCACTTTCACTTAACATATAATCAGAAGCATATAACTTATCATGAATGGTCAAATTATCATGACATTCTGCATAATTGATAGAAACACCAGTAAAATCATATGACCATTTTGCAATATTACTTTGCTGTGTACCGACTAAGCCAAATAAAATCTTAGTCTTTAATGAATTTAAACCACTGGTATCAGGATCATATGCAGCCTGGGCAAATCCTCTACTAGAATCATCAAAAACAGATCCTTTAAGTCCATCACGAATAGAATCATTAAAGAAACCGATGTCAGATTCATTATCTTTATTAGTAGCCTTAAAAGCACCTTGAACAGCTTGCATCTCCTTCCCCAAATACTTATCGCCCTCATACATTGACCATCCTTCACCATATAAAATGATATCTGGATCAAATGATTTTAGATTTGACTCAACCATTTGCATAGCACTTTTAGTGATCAATCCCATAAGATCAAAACGGAATCCAGCCAAATTATATCTTTTAACTAATTGTTCTGTGGTTTGAACTATCATATTTTTTACCATAGAGTTTTCACTAGCTAAATCCGTTCCAGCTCCAGAATAAGAATTTGTTCTAAAATAGTAATTAGGCATTATTTTTTCATATGTTGAATCAGCACCACTTGGCACATGATTGTAAACAACATCCATTATTACTCCAATTCCAGCAGCATTATAGGCATTTGTCAATTTTCTAAACTCATTAATTCTTGTTAATCCATCATTAGGATCAGAAGAATAAGATCCTTCTAATGAAGAATAGGAATAAGGATCATATCCCCAGTTATAAATACCTCCACGATGTGCAGTTTGATATTTTTTATCATTTAATTTAGTTTCATCAACTGATGCAAAATCATAAACCGGTTGAAGTTGAATATGTGTTACTCCGGAATTTTTTATATAGTCAAAGCCTGTTGATTCTCCAGTACTTAATTTTGTACCTTCCTCAATCATTCCAAGATACTTTCCTCTATTTTCATTTTTTCCATTCCAAGAATCGCTCATAGAAAAATCACGAACATGTGTTTCATAAACCGTGACACTAGAAGGAGAAACTACCTCTGGAGCGACATTTGTCAAATTAGTTTCAATTTTTTCCCAGTTAACAACTAGACTCCTTTTCCCATTAGCATTTGAACTAGATGCATATGGATCAGCAACTTCTTTATTAGTTTTTCCAAGAACATCTATAGTATAGGTATAATATATGCCATGTAAATCTCTATCAGCTTTATATGACCAAACGCCTTTTTCGCCTTTTACCATATCAAAAGATTCTTTAATTCCATTACTAGTTGAACTTTCATAAAAATTAATTGTGATAGCACTAGCCGATGGAGACCAAACCTTAAAAACAGTTTCCGATCCATCAGCATTTACATTTGCACCTAAATCCTTGCCATCATATTGATATAATTTATTAAAAGCAGCTTTATTAAATACACCTCTATAATTAATAGGATAACTATGTCCATCATAATCTAAATATAATTGTGTTGTAAAATCAGAAAATTCATTTTCTAAAACAAACTCATAAATTAAACTACTTTTATTTAGCTTATTGATAGCATATTTTTTATTGCTTTCATCTCTAATAGAAAAATCTTCAACGCTAAGAGATTTTTCAAAGGCAAAATATAAAGACATTTTTATACTTGTCAATGTATTCATTGAAACTTCATTAATTGGAGATGTTGGAATATCCTTTTCATCATAAAATAAAGTTTCATTTCCAGTAATAGAATAAACTCTGATAATTCCATCATCATCTACTTTAGTTAAATCAACACTGCGATCAGCATCAACATCTTTAGTACCATCACGACTTCTAATAATTAGATTAGCCCAATACTCCTTTGGTAAGACCATTTTTTCACTAGAACCAAATCCCCAATCTGTATAAACTTCATAAGATTCATCGAACTTTATTCCTACAGCTAACCATTTCCATTCACCAGTCTCATTAAGAGTAACAGTAGATGAAGAATCAAACATCATTCCCCTTCCATCAAGACCATCTCCCCAAAACCATGCACCGACATCGCTATAATTTTCATCGAATCGATAAAAATATAAAATTAAATCAGCATTTTCTAAATTGTTTTTAGAAGATGAACTTGAAGTAGTAGCAGATGTATTTGAAGAACTAGAAGTACTAGATGAATTTTCATTTTTATTACATCCAACCATACCTAAAGTTGTTGCTAATAAAGCAGGAATAGTTAATAATTTTATTGTTTTTTTCATATTTCCTCCTCATGTATTATAATTAAAGCGCTTCCAAAATGCAAAATAAAATATTGGTTATATCATAATAAATAAGTTATTTTATATAATTTTGTTTTTTTCAAAAAAATCGAAAATAATTGTTGACAAAAGTATTTACTTTGCCTTACAATATTAAGGCAGCAAAAAAGGATGGGCCTTTAGCTCAGTTGGTTAGAGCGCGCCCCTGATAAGGACGAGGTCGAAGGTCCGAGCCCTTTAAGGCCCACCATGTTGCAATATTCACCGAGTAATCGGTGTTTTTTTATGCCATTTTATTTTTATAAAATTATTACAAAAAAATAACATAAAAAAAGAGGATATAAATTAATATTTACATCCTCATTATTTACATTAAATATTCTTTACTAATTCAATGAAAGATTCAGCTTTTAAGCTAGCTCCACCAACAAGAGCGCCATCTATATCAGGGCAAGTCATATAACTATGAATGTTATTTGGCTTAACACTGCCACCATAGAGAATACGTACTTTATCAGCAGTTTCTTGATCAAACATTTCAGCAACTAAAGATCTAATATATCCGCATACATCTTCAGCAATTTCTTCTGAAGCATTTTTGCCTGTACCAATACTCCATACTGGCTCATATGCTATGACAATATTTGAAACATCTTCCTTCTTTAAGTTCATAAGACCAACAATCATTTGTTCTTTGACAACATTTCTTGTTAATCCACCTTCAAATTGAGCTAATGTTTCACCAACGCAATAGATTACTTTAACATCATTTTCAAGGCAAGCATGAATTTTTTGATTGCATGTCAATGAGGTTTCATTGGCATAAAGACGTCTTTCAGAATGTCCTAAAATAGTCCAATTAATTCCCAATTCTTTAATCATTGGAATAGAAACAAAACCAGTAAAAGCACCGCTAGGAGAAAAATGAACATCTTGGCTAGCAATTATTAAACCGGTATTAGCTTCAGCCATAGTTTGAAGACTTAAAAAGCTTGGTGCAACACCTATTTCAATATTTTTTTCTTTTGCTAAAGTAACTGCAGCACCTACTTCTGATGCAAATTTCTTTGTTTCAGAAATAAGATGATTCATCTTCCAGTTACCGAATAAAAACTTTGTTCTTGCCATGATTATTTGTCTTCAATAACATCAATGCCAGGAAGATGACCATCATTTTCAATCATCTCTAAGGAAGCACCGCCACCTGTGGAAACATGGGAGAAAGAATCTTTATATCCGAATTGTTTTGCTGCTGCGGCAGAATCGCCTCCACCGATAACAGAGAAACAATGATCATTTTCTGCAATAGCTTTACAAACAGAAATTGTACCAGCTTGATATTCTTCTTTTTCAAAGACACCAGCAGGACCATTCCAGAAAATTGTATTGGCTTTTTGAATTTCATCATGGAATAAAACACGTGTTTTTGGACCAATATCCATTCCCATGAATCCATCTGGAACATCAAGGCCATCAATAGTTTGAATTAAATTTGCATTATCAAAGTCATCAGAAACAATGATATCTACAGGAAGAAGAATTTTTCCATGGCCTTCTTCTAAGCATTTACGAGCATAATCAACTTGATTATCTTCAACAGGACTTGTACCAACTGTATGTCCTAAAGCTTTTAAGAAAGTATAGCTCATTGCACCACAAATAATAACTTTATCGCACTTTTTCAAAAGACTATCAATAACTTTGATTTTATCAGAAACTTTAAGTCCACCAAGAATAGCTAAATATGGACGATCTGTTGGATTTACAACTTTACCTAAAGAAACGACTTCTTTTTCAACAAGGTAGCCAACAGCAGTAGGTTTGCCTTCTGCCTTTAAAAGTTCTGGAACACCATATGTAGAGCAGTGGGCACGATGAGCACTACCAAAAGCATCCATGACAAATGCATCAGCTAAACTTGCCCAAATCTTACTGAGTTCAGGATCATTTTTTGATTCACCTTTTTCATAACGAGTGTTTTGAACAACCAAAACATCACCATTATTTAAAGAATCTACCATAGAAGTCAATTGTTCACCACGTGTAACAGGGCAAAATTTAACTTCTTTACCAAGTAATTCACCTAAACGAACAGCAATAGGAGCCATATTGTTTTTCTTTTTAAGAGCTTCTATTTCTTCTGGAGTCTTCTTATAATCAATTTTTCCAAGGTGACTCATTAAAATAACTTTGGCACCTTTAGAAATCAATTCTTTAATTGTAGGTAATGCAGCGACAATACGATTATCATCGCGAATTGCGCCATCTTTAAGTGGGACGTTGAAATCACAACGGACTAAAACGCGCTTGCCTTCAACTTGTAAGTCTTTAACGTGTTGTTTCATTAATTTTATTAATTCTCCTTTTTATTTTCCTTTTATTATTAAAATACGGCACCGAAAATGGTGCCGTAAGATTTTAAAAGATTAAATTATTTAACACCGAGGATGTGAGCGTAGTGCTTAGCAAGACGGACATATTGGCATGTATAAGAATATTCATTATCATACCAAGATATGACCTTGACATATTGTTTGCCTTCTGGGTTAGTGAAGACCTTTGTACCAGTAGCATCAAAGATGGAACCAGCTGTTGCACCGATGATATCACGGGAAACGATTGGATCTTCAGTATAATCGAGAACGCCTTTTAATGAGCCTTCAGCAGCTTCTTTCATTGCAGCATTGATTTCTTCAGCTGTAACTTCTTTACCGAGAGTTAAAGAAAGATCAACTAAGGAACCATCAAGAACTGGAACACGGATAGCTCCACCTTGGAGACGACCCTTGAGTTCAGGAATGACAAGATAAATAGCTTTTGCAGCACCTGTTGAACTTGGGACAATATTTTGTGCACAAGCTCTACCACGACGGAAATCTTTTTCCTTAACTAAGTCAAGAGAAGTTTGATCGTTAGTATAAGCATGAACTGTTGTCATGAATCCACCTTCGATACCAAATTTATCTTGCAATACACGGCAAACAGGGCCTAAGCAGTTTGTTGTGCAAGAAGCGCCAGAAATAACCTTCATATCTGCAGTCAAATCTTTATCATTGACACCATAGACAAATGTTGGAGTTTCTTTATCAGCTGGAGCAGAGATGACAACACCTTTAGCGCCACCAACTTCAACATGTACTTTAGCATCGTTATAACCTTTGAAACGACCTGTGCATTCTAATACAATATCAACACCATAATCAGACCATTTAATGAGGTTTGGATCTTTTTGACCAATAACTGGAATCTTCTTTCCATCAAAGACAATATTGTTGTCTTCATAAGATACTTCGTGGCCCTTTAAAACACCTTGAGCAGAGTCATATTTGAGAAGGTAAGCTAAGTTAGCAGCAGAAGATAAATCGTTAATAGCGACAACTTCCATTCCTTCATCGATAGCACGGCGGAAAGCAAGACGGCCGATACGTCCAAATCCATTGATTGCAAGTTTAATAGACATTATTAAGTCCTCCTTATTTTTGCAATTTGATTATATATTTACCAGCAATTTACTGCAAGTGTAAGGGCTTTTGAAACCGCTTACATACGCTTATTCGCTCGCATTGCACGCGCATTTGCATATTAATAAAGCCTATTTGCGATAAATGCGCACCGACAATTATAGTATTTAAACCGTTAAAAATTTCCATATTGCATATAATTAAAATATGGAGGAATCTTATGCCAATAATACCTGCAATTACAATTAAAAATTACGAAGGACAAACTTCATATGATCTTTTTTCACTTCTATTAAAAGAAAGAATAATAATTATTTCTGGAGAGATTACCGATCAACTTTCAGAAATAATAACAGCCGAACTTCTATATCTTGAAGCCGAGGACCAAGAATCACCTATAACAATTTATATAAATAGTCCTGGTGGATCTGTCACTGCTGGAATGGCAGTATATGATATTATGAAATCATTAAAAGTAGAAGTAAAAACCATCGCATTTGGATTAGCAGCTAGTATGGGAGCTTTTTTATTATCCTCTGGTACCAAAGGTCAAAGATATGCATATAAACATACTGAAATAATGATTCATCAACCATTAGGTCAAACTCAAGGACAAGTAACTGATTTAAAAATAATGACTGAGAGATTCTTAAAAATAAAAGAAACACTTAACAAAATATTATCCGATAATACCGGAAAAGATTATCAAACAATTGTAAATGACACTGAAAGGGATAATTTCTTCACTGCTATGGAAGCAAAAAAATATGGCCTTATCGACCATATTCTTTAATTTATTTCTTATTCATTGATTTCATCATCTCATTTATCATATTTGGATTTCTTTTCATCATTCCTGATACTTGAGACATTTGTTTTTTCATTTTATCGAAACGATCAAGAATTCGATTGACATCTGTAGAAGTAGTTCCCGATCCTTCAGCTATACGGATCTTACGCGAATTTTTAATAATTTCTGGCTTTTTTCTTTCCTGCAAAGTCATAGAATTAATTATTGTTTCTGTCTTTTTTAATTCTTTTTCCAATTTATTAGAGTCATCTTCCGAAATTTTCGGCATTCCTGGAAGCATTTTTAAAATACCTCCAAATGATCCTAATTTTTTCATTTGTTTCATCAAATTTAACATATCATTCAAATCAAACAAGCCATTAGCAATTCTCTTACTTGTTTTCATTGTGACTTCTTCATCGATGTTTTCTTGAACATTTTCAATAAGAGACAAAACATCTCCCATACCAATGATACGATCAGCCATACGATCCGGATGGAAAACTTCAAGATCTGAAACCTTTTCACCAACACCAGCAAATTTAATTGGAATATTTGTTAAATGCTTAATTGATAAAGCTGCACCACCACGAGAATCACCATCAAGTTTAGACATTACTAATCCAGTAATATGAAGCTTTGAATTAAAAGTTGTAGCGACATTTACAGCATCCTGACCAGACATTGCATCAACTAAAAGAATAGTCTCAGTAATATTGACATTTTTTTCAATATCTTGTAATTCTTGCATCAATACTTCATCAATTTGTAAACGACCTGCAGTATCGATAATAACAACATCATTTTTATTAGCTAAAGCTTGATTATAAGCGTTTTTAGCGATAATAGGAGGCAAAGTTCCAGTTCTATCAACATAGACATCAACTCCTATTTGCTTCGCTAAAATTTCAAGTTGATCTATAGCAGCTGGACGATAAATATCAGCAGCAACAAGCAAAGGTTTCTTTGCATTTTTTCGTTTTAATAAATTTGCTAATTTTGCTGCAGTTGTCGTTTTACCTGTACCTTGTAAACCAACAAGCATAATTACAGTTGGCTTTCCAACAGCAAATTTTAAATCTGTATCTCCGCTTCCTAAAAGTTCTGCTAGTTCATCTCTAACAATTTTAACAAACATTTCTCCAGGGGATAATTTTGTTAAAACTTTTTGACCAATTGCTTTTTCTTTAACATTTCCAACAAATTCTTTAACAACTTTATAATTGACATCAGCTTCAAGAAGAGCTAAGCGAACTTCTCTAAGCATTTCATCCATATTGCTTTCAGTAATATGGGCTTGGCCTCGCATTTTTTTAAAAATGCTCTGCATTCTTTCTGTAAGTGATTCAAATGCCATCTGTCAATACCTCCTTTATTTTTTCTTCAATATCTTTTGAAATATTATTTTCACTCAAAATTTGTAATATCTTCTTTTCTTTATAAACACATCTTAATTTTGTCTCATATTCTTTAAGCTTTTCTAAAGATTTCTTTAAAGTATCATATACTGCACTTTTAGAAATATTATGATTCTCAGCAATTTCCGAAAGAGACAAATCTTCATTAAAATACTCATCAAGTATCATTTTCTGTTTATCAGTCAATAATATACTATATTGATCAACTAATAATAAATACTGATTTTTATTTTCTAAATCTTCCATTTCAAATAAGCTCTATTATACAAGTGCAAACCAATAATACAGCAAGTATTATTCCACCCAGTCTATAAAAATCTTGTGTTTTATAAAATACTTTTCTCTTTTCTTTTGGAAGCGTTAAAAAGGCATAAACAAATGAAATAACAAAAGAAATTATCATATTAATTAATACACTTGAAGCAATAAATTGCGATAAAAGAAAAGTCAGTCCAAAATCTAATGCTAATACAAGAAATAACATTATAAAAAAATTCATTCTTCTTCTCCTATTAGCAAACCATATAAATAATTATCTAAATCAAATTCTTGAAGATCATCAAATTTTTCACCCAATCCTATAAAACGCACAGGGACACCAATTTCATCTCTTATCGCTAGAATAATACCACCTTTACCTGTTCCATCCATTTTAGAAATTATAACACCAGTTAAATCAGTGCATTCTTTAAAAACTTTGGCTTGAACTACACCATTTTGGCCTGTATTAGCATCTATAACTAAAAACACTTCATGTGGTGCATCTGGAATTATTTTTTGAATAACCTTTTTCATTTTTCGAAGTTCATCCATCAAATAACTTTTATTTTGCAATCTTCCAGCAGTATCAACAATAACTAAATCATAATTATCCTGAGTAGCTTTTTTTATACCATCATAAACAACACTTGCAGGATCAGAGCCCTCTGGTCCTCTCACAAGCTGACAATTCAATCTGTCTGCCCAAACTTGTAACTGTTCAACTGCAGCTGCTCTAAAAGTGTCACCTGCAATCAATAGAACTTTTTTTCCACGATCTTGATATCTTTTTGTAAGTTTAGCGATAGTTGTAGTTTTACCAGAGCCATTTACTCCAACCATCATCAATACTGTTGGTCCATTTTCTTTAAATTGAATATCTGTTCTTGTTTCTTCACCACGATTAACATAAGAAATAAACATCTTATCAACCAAAAGTTCATTAATTTTAGCTGGATCATCAATATGTTCCATTGCTGCTTCTTTTTCTGTTTCAGAAATTATTTCTGAAGTCAATCGTACACCAACATCAGCTTCGATTAATATTTCTTCTAATTCATCAAAATATTCAGAATTAATTTTGACATATTTTTTTGCTAAAGAATTCAATTTTGAAGAAAAATTTTTCCTTGATTTATCAAGCCCTGCAACATATTTTTCTCTTATTTCTTCTTGTTCTTTTTTGCCTTTAAATTTTTCTTTTAAATATTTGAATAATCCCATTAGTTCACCTTTCTTGTCAATGCATCACCAGCAGCCTCTTGTTGTGCTATTTTTTTATTTGTGCCTTCACCAACGCCAAGAATAACGCCATCATAAATAACTGCAACTTTATAATGTTTCTTTTGTGCATTTCCTTTTTCTTCAATTACTTTATACTCTATTTTACCATGTCCTTGACTCTGTAATAATTCTTGAAGTCTTGTTTTATTATCCGTGATATTTTCTTCTGTAACATTATCGAATTGTGGCAAAAACAAATCAGATATAAACTTATAAACATATTCATAATTATGATCCAAATACATAGCCCCTAAAAAAGCTTCAAACATATCTTCTTTTAATTTATTTCTATCTAAAGAATTATTTTGTTCACCATTAGACAAACGTGCAAACCTTAAAATATCTAATTTATCAGCTAATTTTGCAAGAGAAGCACCATTGACAAAATAAGAACGCAATTTTGATAAAGTTCCAGAACGACTATTAGGAAAATGTTTATATAAAAGGTCAGCGAGAACAATATCTAGTACACTATCACCTATAAATTCTAGTCTATCATAATCATTTTTAGCATCTGGATGTTCATTGATATAAGAAATATGAGTTAAAGCTGCACTATAAAGATTAATATTATTATAAGAAACACCTATATCTTCAAAAAATTTTATAAATTTTCTATTCATGAAACTCTTTTTTAATTGCATCGACCATATGATTTTTGCACATTTTATAAGCCATAATTAAAGCATGTTCAAAAGCATATCCGTCAGAATTGCCATGTGCTTTAACAGCTACTTTATTCAATCCCAATGCAATCGCACCTCCAACTTTTTTATAATTCATTATTTCTTTCATATGTTTAAAACCACGGCGGGCAAGTAAATATCCAATTTTTGAAAAAATATTCTCGCTAAAAGCATTTTTTATAAGCATATTCATATTAGATGCCATTCCTTCGCTAGCTTTAAGATAAATATTTCCAGGAAATCCAGCAGAAACTACAACATCTCTTTTTCCATCCATAACATATCTTGCTTCAACATTTCCTTGAAAATTAATCGATGAATCTTCTTTTAATAATTTATATGCGCCTTTTACATAATCAGGTCCTTTTCCTTCTTCAGCACCATTATTTAGAAGATAAACACTAGGATTTTCAATATTCCACATTGTACTAGAATAAATTTTACCTAATTTTGCAAAGCAAGCCAATTCCTCCGCCGTATTTTCATTAGAAGCACCAATATCTAATATAGCAACATATTTTCCTTTTTTTACTGTTAAAAAAGGAGCGCAAAGTCCAGCGCGTAAGACACCTTCAACATTTTTTACAATCAATGTAGTCAAAGTTAAAAAGCCTCCTGTGCTTCCAGCAGAAACTACGCCATCCAAATCTTCATCAACTGTACATTGAACAGCTTTCATCATAGATGAATTTTTCATTCTCAACACTTTAAGAGCTCCAACTTCCATAGGGACTATCTCCTCAGTGCCATGAATAATAACATTTTCTTCAGTAAAACTCTCTTTTAAAATATTTTCATCTCCAAAAAGATGAAGTTCCACATCATCATAATCTTTTAAAAGAGCTTTTACACCAGGAATTAATCCTGTTGGTCCAAGATCAGAACCCATCATATCAATAGCTAATCTTACCATAATATCTACCTCATTTACCTTAAGTATATTATCATTAAATTAAAAATTTTTAAACTGCATTACAAAATAAAATCATTTATTAAATAAAAATGAATATAAAATATAAAAGCAAACATAATAACTTTGGTTGAATAGAAAGGACAAATATGAAAAAAGCAAACAAAACCAAAGTTACATGCCGACCATGTAAAGAAGAAAACAATTGGGAGATAGAAGCCCCAAATGGAAAAGTTTTATCAAAGCACTACAATACTAAATCAGAATGCGTTAAAGCCGGCAGACAATATGCTGCTGAATGCGGTGCAACTTTATATATTGAAGATTACGATAAAAAATAATAACTAACATATAAAAACTCCTTGGTTAAAAATATAACCAAGGAATTTTTTATTTACCCCAACTAGATTTAAAAGTAACTTCTCCATCAGCACTTAGCGTTAGTGTAATGAATAAGCTGCTATTTCCAATATAAACAACTATAGAGTAAGTCGCTGATCCATCTGCATTTCTTACAATATTTTGACGGATGTTATCAGAAGTTAACGAAACACAATCAAATGAAGTTGTACCATCCTCATTCATTTGATATCCGGTCAAATACATTAAACCATCTTCAAAAGTAAATGTGTAGATAACGTCATCAGTTTCACCTTCTATTTCATAAATTCCATTGAATTGCGTGTAGAAATCAGAATAGAAAACTTCACCAGACAATATAGGATTAGAAGAGAGGGTACCAACAATATTTCCAGAAACAACTTCAACTGTAAAATCAATATTCAAGACATAAACGAATTCATTGAAATAATAAACCGATAATTGATTGATAATTGCAGTTCCATTATTGTCAGAATCTAAATCAACACTAACAATATCTTGGCCAACTAAATATGTCATTCCATTTTCAACAACATAATCTAAGCTTTCATATTCATAGTGCAAATCACCACCATCTAAAACAGCACCTGAACTGGAAATATTCAATGTATAATTTGTGCCATATCCATAATCGATCCAAGTTCCATAAAAATTAAAATATGAACTCTTATGCAATGTCATATTGGATAATGAAGATCCGCCATTATAATAGCAAAGTAACTCAGTTCCATCACCAATAAGAATATAAGCAGGTTTCCCTTCAATAAGAGCATAAAAAGATGCACTCTCACTAACAAAAAATAGACTTGCTTCAATTGGAGTAGATTCAACGCCATCAACAATTGTCTTAAATGTCATCACCAAATGATTTTCGGCATCATCAGGATCTTCAGCAATTGTATCTTGCTTGATAGTAATAACAATCGAGTCGCCATTTCTATCAATTATTTTCCAAGTTCCAGTAACATCGCTTTCATATTGATCAAAGGCGCTTCTTAAAACTGCATAATATGTAGGAGTAGAAGATGAACTGGAAATAAGATTTATAACTAATGTATCACTATATACTTCTTTGTTGATAGTTGGTTCATAATCTAAACGATAATTATTACCACCATCAGTAAATGATAAATTACCATATTTATCAACTGTAATATTAACTTCTTTCTTATTATGACTTAAATCGTAATAAGTCATAGTTAATTTTTCTTTTCCACCAATACTTTTTATAGCAAAAGATAAATCTTCATAGAAATAAGTTGAATTTTGAAAATCGCTAACTGGTAAAACCAATTCTTCAAATATATATGAATAATTAGCATTTAAATCAAATACTTCAGAACCATTTAAAGTAAAACGATAATTGTTTTTATTAGATATATTAATTGCTAGAACATCACTTCCAGAAGTAACATTAATAACATTTGGTTTATTTAAATCAAATGAATAAGTATATTCACCCGAAACAACACCATCGAGAATAGAATTATCTGAAAAAGCAATAAATTTATGTTTGAAAATTTTCAAAACATTATCTGCTAGTTCTTTATTAATAAGACCTTCAGAAACAAATTGTCCGTTTTCTAAAGTATAAATAGAAGCAAAATTATAACTATTTTGAACTAAATATTTTTCTTTTCCTTCATCAGTAAATCTAATCGCCATCTGTGCTTTAGATTTATTATCTAATTTTATAAAAGCATAATCATAAGAATAATTTTTTCCATTAAAAGTTAAGCTTTCATCATTGATAGTTAAAGAAGCATCATTTCCTTTGCACCACGTTTCATTATCAAAAAGATTTGTGTAATTCTTTAATCTCACATTTGAAACAATAGTTTTATCATTTTCCAAAACTTCAAGATAAATAGCAACACCTATTGCTGAATTAGAATCAAAACGTGTTGATAAAACAAATTTCTTTCCATCAGCTTCAAAATAATATCCATAAGATCCATCGCTAAAAATATCAATTTTTGGAGTATATATACCACCATTATAAATAACCGAAAGAGTTCCATCACTTTCAAGTTTTGTTTTAAATGAATAATCGGCATTAGAAACACCAATAGTATTTAAAGAAGATGGGATACTATCCGAAGTCAAAAGACCTTCAAAAGGCGTATATGGTATTGTATAAATAGTTTTATCAGATTTACCACTTTCATAATCATAATATTTAACAATAGAACTCTTATCTTGATATAAAAATTCAGCTACTTTATTGCCTTTTTCATCAGATAAAGTAAATCCAACATTTTTTTCTGAAGAGGTTGCAGATAAAATATTATAAATAGTATATGTATATTTATTTCCATTCATGTCGATGGCAGTTTGATCTTCTAGATTCATACTGTAACCCAAATTGCCACTAACAAATAATGTTTGAGAATAGATCTTAGCGATATCAGGACTATTGACGTTACCAGTCAATTTAATCCATTCTCCGCCAACTTCTTCCTCATACATAATAAATGATTTAATAGTACTATCAACTAATCTTTGTTCATAAACACGATAATTAGTACCATCTACAACAAAAGAGAAATACACTCTTTCATATTTATCTGTAGAATCAATTAATTTTCCAGAAGAATACATTAGATAACTTCCAAGCTCTGCTGTAACAGTTGCTGAAACATTTTCAAATTTTATTCCTTTGGAATCACTAGTTGGTAAAACACCAGAAACCAAAACATTTTTATTGCTGTCTTCATGTATATTAACTGATTCATTTTCATCATGAATCCAATTTCCAGTTAAAGAATCATAAGAAATTAATTTTGCTTTTAAAGAAATATCTGCATAAAGAGGATATTCAGCTGAATAATAATATTCAGCATCTCCAATAGATAAAACATAACTGTTTGATAAAACAACATTATTTTGTTGATTTATTACCTTAGCATCGGAAGCGCTGAAGTTTTCACCATATCCAATCTTAGTAACATCAGTATAAGTTGTTCCATCAGAATTATAATTTAATAAAGTAACAGTTAATTCTTTATGAGTTGTTGGAATAACTTTTAATTCCACACTATCATTTGCTATAGCCCAGTTTTCTTTGCTCCACGGCATTGCTGAAAAATCTTGAAGATAAAATTCATTTTTACTGGAATAAGATTGAAAACATAAAGAAAAATCACCATATCCAGCACCTAAAAGGTAATAAGATACATCATCTTGAGAAACATAAGTTGATTGATAGAAATTACCATCAAATAAGGATGCGTAAATCTTAGAATCTTCCGAAAGATAAGCTACTAATCCGCCTAATGTAGCCGTTCTATAATTTCCTAAATAAGCTCCTGAATAACTCTGTGAAATAAATGAATTATTAGAAGCATAACCAACTAATCCACCAATAAGACTTCCACCAACTACTTCTCCTTTAACTAAGCAAGAATCTATTGTAGTATCTTCTATTTCACCAACTAATCCACCTACAGTAGCCCGTGACGCTCCTTTATAACCAATATCAATATTGACATTAAGTTCAATCCCAACTAAAGTAGAATTTATTGCTCTGCCTGCTAAACCACCAACTTTGGAATTATTGATATTGGCATTTTTACTGCTAACTGCAATATCTAACTTCAAATTACTAATTTGGGCATTAATCAATTCAGTGAAAAAACCAACAGATGAATTTTGTGATGCTGGAGAAATAGTAATTCCAGAAATCTTATTTCCATTGCCATCTATAATGCCTGAAAATACAGGAAATCCGGAAAATTTATCTTCTTCCGTTAATTCAATATTATTTTCAAGAGAATAATAACCAGTAGAGTAATTTACTCCATTTTTATAAGAACCATTAGATATCAATTTAGCTAATTCAATAATATCAGTTTTAGTTTTTAATAAGAAAGGAGAAGAAGATGTTCCATCTCCTTCAAGTTCATATGTAAAATTAGGTGTTAACCTAATATCTGAAGTTATAGCAGAAGCAAAAATAAACTCTTTTCCATCGAGCAACCAGTTATTAAAAGTAAAGTGCTCTGGTGCTTCAATCGCAGGAGCTTCGCTTGCTTTTATAGAATTTCCATAAACAACTTTTTTTACTTCTAAAACATTATTATCAGAATCAAGATATGTAACAGAATAATAATAACGTGCTTGCAAAGTAATACGTGAATTTATCGGTGTATTCTCATCAAAAGGTTTTCCTTGATAATACCATCCAGCAAACTCATGTCCTGAACCATCATCAATTACTTCAGGAAATTCAGCTATTTTTCCACCTTTTTCAACGGATGTACTTCCTAAATTTGTTGAACCATTTTGATCAACAAATGTTACGACATAAGTTCTAACATTCGGATTAGAAGAAATAGATGAAGTAGAACTCGAACTCGAAATAGTAGAAGAAATGCTTGATGAAGTTGACGTTGAGATAGATGAAGAAGATGATGAAGTAGAACTTGAACTATTTGGTTTATTGCAAGATGCTAATCCTAAAGAAAGTATTCCAGAAGCAAGTAATATTGTCCAAATAGAAACTTTGAATTTATTTTTCATAGATTCTCCTTTTTATTAATGAAGCCATAAATACATAAGAAATATGGCTAATGAGAACGCAGCAATAACAATTAGAAAAATAGGTGCATAAATAGAAAACGCAGCGCGAATCATCGCCCAGCGTTCTCTAAATGTTATCTTCAAATCATCTGCTTTTTTATTTTTTTTACGATCATGCCATTTAAAACCTTCGATATCCATATTATAAACAGTATGACCATCATCGACATATTTTGGTTTCTTTTCTTTTTTATTTTTCATAAGCAAGAAACTATTTATCTTTTTTATTTAATTTTTTTATAAAATTCTTAACATCCAATTTTTTCTTAGGTTCTTCTAGAACTTCTTCTGTCACTGGATGATTCTTTTTCTCTTCCTCTTCCGCTAATTTCTTAGCTTCCAATTCTTTATTTTTTTCTAACATATATTCATCATATAAGTGACAAGCTACAAAATGATCTTTACCATGTTCTAAATAACGCGGTGCACAAACCTTACAAACTTCCATGCAAGAAGAACATCTTGTGTGGAATTTACATCCCTTAGGAGGATTAGCCGGTGAAGGAATATCTCCTTCGAGAATAATTCTATTCATCTTAGCATCAGGATTTGGTACTGGTACTGCAGAGAATAAAGCTTTTGTATATGGATGTAATGGATTTTTAAAAATTTCTTGTGTATTTCCAAGTTCCATCATGTTTCCTAAATACATAACTAAAATTCGATCAGTAATATATTTAACAACCGATAAATCATGGGAAATAAACACATATGTCAAGCCCATCTTATTTTGCAAATCTTTTAAAAGATTGATAATTTGAGCTTGAATGGAAACGTCAAGAGCTGAAACTGGTTCATCGCAAATAACAAGTTTTGGATTAACTGCTAAAGCTCTAGCAATACAAATTCTTTGACGTTGTCCACCAGAGAACTCATGTGGATAGCGATCATAATATTGAGGTTGTAATCCACATAAAGACATGATCTTATGAACATGTTCTTTAACTTTATCTTTCGGAACAATTTGATGAACTTTTACAGCTTCGGAAATAATAGCTCCAACTGTCATTCTAGGTGGTAAAGAAGAATAAGGATCTTGGAAGATAAGTTGCATATCAACTCTCATCTTCAACAAATCTTTTTTCTTAATCTTTGCTAAATCCTTGCCTTCGAAGAAAACTCGACCACCTGTAATTGGATATAATCTAAGTATAGTTCTACCTAAAGTAGTTTTACCACAACCAGATTCACCAACAACACCAATTGTTTGTCCTTTCTTTACTCCGAAAGAAACATCATCTACTGCACGTAAATATGAACTAGGCCTTCCAAATACATCAGGATTTAATGGAAAATATTCTTTTAAATGTTGAACTTCCAAAATATATTCAGGATTAGGTTCACTATATTCATTATTATCGTTAATAATTTTACCTTTTTTTATAATCAATTCATCAGAAGTAGATGCTTTTTTATCAACTTTATTATTTTTCATCATTTCCTCCTTTGTTTTGATTATCATATAAATGGCAATAAACTAAATGAGTTGGCGATACATTAGATACTGTTGGATAATGACCATCGCATGCTTTTGTACAACGATTGCAACGATCTTTAAAGAAACAATAATCTGGCATATTAATCGGATTAGGAACTTGTCCAGGAATCGAATAAAGTGGCTCATTTGCATCTGATGTAATGAGTGGTTTACTCTTTTGTAACCCTATTGTATATGGATGTTTCGGTGTATAGAAAATTTCACGAACAGTTCCTTTTTCAATAACACGCCCAGCATACATAACAACAACTTCATCAGCCATTTCTGCAATAACACCCAAATCATGCGTAATGAGCATGATAGCACAACCTGTTTTCTTTTGGATACTCTTTAATAGATCAAGAATTTGAGCTTGAATAGTAACATCAAGAGCAGTTGTAGGCTCATCAGCAATAATTAGTTTCGGATTGCCTGACAAAGCCATAGCAATCATAACACGTTGTCTCATACCACCAGATAATTCATGTGGATATGAATTATAGACGCGTTCTGGCATAGAAATACCTACAGTTTTAAGCATTTCAATACTATGTTTTTTTGCTTCTTCTTTCGATGTTTCAGGATAATGGATAAACATAACTTCATCCATTTGATTACCGATTGTAAAAATAGGATTTAAGCTTGTCATCGGTTCCTGGAATATCATTGTAATATCTTTACCACGGACATTATACATTTGTTTTGTCGGCATTTTAGCAATATCATATGCTAATTTGTTGCCATTTTCATCTTCGCCAAGATCATCGGAATTAAACCTAATTTGACCACCGACAACTTGACCTTGTGGCGATTGAACAAGTTGCATAATAGATAATGAAGTAACTGATTTACCACAACCTGATTCACCAACAACACCGACAATTTTTCCTTTTGGAATATTAAAGGAAACTTTGTTGACAGATTTAACTATACCATTATCAGTAAAGAAGACTGTCTCTAAGTCTTCAATTTCAATAATATTATTCTTATCCTTCATCGTTGTAATATAATTAGAAGGATCTGTATTTTTCTTTTTTAAATTTTCGTAGTACCGCATTTGTTGAATATTATGCTTTAAAATATTGCGGCTTTCTTTTAAAGTCATGTAATTAGAGTTCTTTTTTCCTTCTTTCTTTTTATTAAGAAGATTTTTGAAAGTAGTTACTAATTTCATATTTTCACCTACTTTCTAGCCTTTGGATCCATGGCATCACGCAAGCCATCACCAATAAAGTTAAATCCAAGAACAGCTAATGCAATAAGCAAACCAGCTGGCAACCATACAAATACATAGTTATTTAATACAACTGGGTCATTTGATAAAGAAATCATAGTACCCCAAGCAGCATAAGGAACTTGAACACCTAATCCTAAGTAACTCAATGTTGATTCATAAAGAATAACACTACCTAAACCTAATGTCATTGAAACAATAAGCTGAGGCATAACATTTGGAATCAAATGCTTAAATATTTTTCTCCATGTAGGTAAACCCATAACTTCTGTAGCAGTTATATATTCTTGTTCACGAAGACTTAAAATTTGACCACGAACCATACGAGCTGTTCCAGACCAACCAAAGATAGTAATAATTACCATCAACCAATAAATTCTTAAACTTCCTGGAACTCCATTTGCATCAAGAATAGAGGAAGCAATAAGAAGAATAGGCATTGTAGGAAGACAGTTAAATACATCGACTATACGCATGATTATTTGATCAACCCATTTGCCAAAGTAACCAGAAATTCCACCGATTATCGTACCTAAAACAGTTTCCAAAATAACAACGATAAAACCGATTGCTAAAGAGATTCTACCACCATACATCAATCTGGCAAATACATCCATTCCTTTATCATCTGTTCCAAGTAAATGTGTCCAGCTTGGAGAAGCAAAGGAATTTATGCTCTTATAATAAGGAACTACTTCTTTAATTGTTACTTCTTTACCATCTGGAGTAACAAAAGTAACAAGTCTCTCAGTAAAAGCTAAAATTTGAGTTCTATCTACTTCTGTTTCTCCCCATGCACGATAGATAACAGGGCCAAGAAAAGAGAATAAGAAGAGAAATACAATAATTACAATACCAACTATAGATAATTTAGAACGGAAGAAACGTCTCATGACCAAACGAATTGGAGACATTTCCTTATAATTGGCGAACATATCTTCTTGACTAGATTCGCCATTATTTTGATTGTCCCCATTTTGTTCTTCAGAGGTTTTAAAAATTTCTTCTTGTTCGTTTTCTAATTTTTTTTCTATTTCCATAATAATCACCTACTTAAACGAACACGTGGATCAACCACGGAATACATAATATCTGAGAACAAAGTTCCAAGGACAGATAAAATAGCTAAGAACATGTTGTATCCCATAACAAATGGAATATCAGCCTGTGTTGTAGCTTTATATGCAAGGTTACCAATACCATTGATACCGAATACTTGTTCAGTAATCATCATACCACCAAATAATGATGGTAAGATTCCTGCGAGGAGTGTAACAAGTGGAATAAGTGTATTTCTAAAAGCATGTTTATAGATAACTCTTTTTTCACTTAAACCCTTAGCACGAGCTGTTCTAATGTAATCAGCACTTAATACTTCCAAAGTGTTTGTTCTTGTATAACGCATCAAACCACCAATGGAAAGAAGAACAGATACAAAGATTGGCAAAACTAAGTGCCATGCCATCGAACCAAGTTTTTGGAAAAAGCCTCCGATAGTATTTGGGAAGGTCGCTGAAGCATCGATAAGTCCACTAGCTGGGAACCATCCTAAATCAACAGCGAATACTTTGATAACAATTGCACCAAAGAAATATGTTGGAAGGGATATGCCTAACATCGTTAATACAGTAACTGTATAGTCGCGGACTGAATATTGGTGAGTAGCACTGGAAACACCAAGAGGAATTGCAATTAAGAATTGGAAAATTGTTGCAATCAAAGCTATGCTGAAAGATACCCACATATTTTCAGAAATGACTTGGGCGACAGGTTTACGATAAATGAAGGAAACACCTAAATTTCCACGTAACATATTGCCTAACCAGCCAATATATCCTTTGCATATTCCTAAAAATGAATTGTCATCCAATCCATATAATTTCAAATAAATATCAATACTCTCTTGAGATACAGCTCCTGACATCAATTGCGATGAGAATTTTTGCATAATATAGTTGTTAGGAATTAAACGAACCATAAAATAAATAATTACAGAAACGCCAAGAAGTACTACTAAAGATATCAATATACGCTTAACTATATATTTAAACATAATACCCCCAAAAGCAAGGCGATTTCTCGCCTTGCTTAATTATTATTTTCTATTAGAGAAATCGTTGTTGTTGCCAACGTAACCAACTTCCCAAATTTTACTTAATAAGCCATTATATGAAGAACGATCACTTTCTTTTGTAAATGTGCTTTCATCAAGTTTATTCTTATTGTAAGCGAATAAATCATCTCTTTGATATGTTGGAAGTTCAACAGCCAAATCCATAACTAAGTCTAAACATTCAGAATAAATAGATTTACGTGTATTTTCATTTAATGTTTTACGAGCAGCATCAATTTTTGGAGATAACTCATTTTTAATAAGATTTTCTTCAAAGTCATACTTACCACCAGCATTTTGTCTAATAGCATTATAACCCCAGTTCAATGTTGAAGTTGCTTTTGAATCCCAGTGATAAACTTGATACATATCTGGATCAATTGTACTACCCCAAGCAGCTGCCCAAACAGTCAAAGCACCGGTTGATAATTTACTTAAAGCATTGGAGTCATTTGTAACTGTAATCTTAAATCCATGTTCATTTAAAATTTCAGAAGCATGGAGCAAAGCATTATATGCAGGGTGATCAGTTTCTGCACCAGCAATAGTGAATGTATATTCAAGCTTATCGCCATTTAATTGATAAATACCATCTCCACCTTTTGTATATCCAGCATCGATAACTAAATCTTCTGATGTCTTACCAGTGCTATCATAATCATAATATAATCCAGCTTCTTTTGGATAAGCCCAAGAAGAACGGGACATAGAACGATAAACAGGAGAAGCAGAGTCACCATAATATGTTACAGTTTCTTGAATATCAATAGCATGCATAATAGCACGACGAACGTTGACACTAGGAACTTTAGCAGCATTGATACCAATATAACCATAACCAGCAGTTTCAATAGAAGTGCTGCCAATTCCTTGAGAAGACAAATTATTTAATTGTCTAACAATTTCAGGTTTACAGTTAGGTTGAGTAAAGTCAACTGCACCAGTTGTCAAAACGTCGACCATACGTGATGTAGGGACAATTTGATAACGAAGATATTTGATAAGTGGTTTTCCTAAAAGGAATTTATCATTTCTTTCATAGTAGATAACGTTATTGTTGCGGAAACTACCAGATGTAACATTTTCAGTTCCACCATTGCTATTAGCAGCAACATATGGACCAGCACCAACTGGAACGCCAACTTTATCAGGACTATTTACAACGTTTTCATAGAATTCTGAATTACCATATTCAACACCGAAATTAGATTCATAGTCAAAAGCTTTGATATGTTCAGCATCAGAATAATAATACATTGGAGCAACACCGAAGGAGAAGTTCCAAATAGCTTTAGGGTCAACATTATTAATAGTGATGGACAAAACTTCATTATAGTCTTTATTGACAGAACCATCAGCATTATAATGTGTTCCACAAGCTTCATAAGTTTTGCCATTTACTGTAACAGCTTCATCCTTATTGACAAATTTAATACCAGAAATATTAGGGAATTGACGTTTTCCAGAGTTCTTTAAGTCTTCGAAGTATTTAGATTTTGCTTGATTGACTAAATAAGTATCTAAATCAGAACCAGCAGACCAATAATCAATAACTTCAGAAACACCAGTTGGATCACTCATTTTATGATTATAAACAGCGTTGATTGCTTGTTCAGAAGTCCAAGAGCGAACTTCTTTATAATCACTGGCTAAATCACATGTAAACGAACCTTGGCCTTTTTTATTGAATTGAATATAACCTTCACTATATAAGAAAGCTTCAACATCTGTAGTGAAAACATTCTTTAATGTGCCACCATCTTCGTTTTTAAAACTATAATCTGTAGCTGAACCTTTAGCATTAGTAAAGTCAGTTTCAAGCATTTCCTTAAATAAAGATAAAAGTTTTTGGAAATCTTCAGCAACATGTTCATAAACACCAGAAGAAGACTTGCTAGCAAGGTATGAATAAATTTGATCAGAAGTTAAAGATTCATCATGTTCATCATCAATTTCCTGAAGAGCTGCTTTTAAATCATCAATACGAGCAGTAGCTTCGATTTGGAATTGTGATTCGAATCTATCTTGTTCATCCTTTCCTTCCTTACCTGTACGATATTCACTAAGACCAACAATGTCTGTGGAATAAATTGTACTTGAACCACTATAAACTGGATCAAGGTAAGTATAAAGATTGAATAAAACATCCTTCATTGTTAATGGTGAACCATTTGAGAAAAGAATATCGTTTTTTAAGACAAAATAATAGGTTGTCTTTAAATCAACATCTTCTACACCATTATTGCTCTCTTGAGCATAATCTAAAACAACTGTGGCTTCATTTTCACCATAGGCAATATTACCTTGTTTATCATTGGTAAGCATACCTATCTGTGTTAAGCTAATAACATTAGAGTCGGCAGCATTTGTTGAGTAAAATGGGTTAAAAACACCATCTACTTCAGCAGATGACATAACAAAAGGTGTTGTATCATTATTATAATTAGTTGTACTTCCAGAACTGTTAGATGAATTTGAAGAATTGGAAGTGTTAGAATTTGAACAACCTGTTAAAACTAATGATGATAAAAATAAAGCAGATAATAAATAATTCTTTTTCATTTTTTCTCCTTTCAAAATTATTAGTATAATGTTTTTTCTAAAGTGATTTGATATAAAGAAACGGCTTCTGTAGTAACTCTCAAATCATTCATAGTTGTTTGAGTAATACTGAAATTTGTTACTGTATAATTACCATCTTCATCTTCGAAAATAGCCTTGCTTAAATCGTATTCTAATGGACGATTTGTCCTGCTAGAGATATTGACGGTGTAATTAGAAACAGCAACATTATTTATTATAGCACCTTTTGCACGTCCAGCCAAAGAACTAATATAAACATTTTGTGTACGAGTATTTTGTGTTTCAACATCGACTGAGAAGTTGTCAAATGTAACATCTTTAACAGTGGCTTCATTTAAATATGGGAATATTGCAATATATAAATCACCTTGAGTTTGTTTATTATATTGTAATTTGAAATTTCTAATTGTGTGGCCGTTGCCATTGAATTCTCCACGATAATTATTGAATAATGGGAAATTCTCGCCATTAAAATCGATATCATTATAAAGTAAGACATTGGCAGAACCACTTACTTTTCTTAAATCGGAAATAGTGCGAACAACCATATAATCACCTTCATAGAATTTAGCATAAACATTAACTACTGGAGATTCCTTATCTCCAGGATGTTTAAACTTAGAATCCCATAAAGTTGTTAATTCTTCATCGCTATAAAAATCTAAGAATGTGTATCCTTCAAGAGATTTAGTATAATTTCTATAATCCTCGAATTCCGCTCCTTTTTCAGTATCATAGACACCTAATGATTTAACTTCTCCAGAAACAGGATCAGTATAGCAAACATTGTATTGGAATTTGACATCTTCAGTCCAACAAGCATAAAGTGTTAAACCTTCAATACCAACTTTTTCAGTTTCGAAATCAAATGGATCTGAATATGTATAACTAGGATTATCTTCAGTACTTGTTGAATCAAGAGTTCTAGTTTTATACCAACCTGTTAAAACATATCCTAATTTTCCGACAGTGCCTGCTTGATAAGGATCGAAAAGATAAGTTCTATCCTCTTTACTTTCTAATTCATATTTATACTTAATGTATTCAGTATCTTTTTCATTGCACTGGCCACCATTTAAATAGAAATAAACTTCTGTTTCAATAGAGCCGTTATTATTTGAATTACAAGAAACTAATCCAATTGAAGCGATTAACAAAGATAATAATAAAAACTTACTTCTTTTCATTTTTCGCCTCCTTAATTTGCAGAATAATCAATAACTATATTATCGTAAGAAAAGTTATAAACTGCTTTAGCTTCTAAAGATAAATTATCTCCAAAATCAATATAAGAAAAAGTAAATGAAGTAAAATGATCATTTTCAACTTTCAATTCAAATGCAAAATCTTTAACATTAGTAAAAGAACTTTCATTAAAGAAATTAGATAAAGAATCCTGTTTAACGTTTCCTTTAAATCCATCTGAAGTTTCAGTAACATTTTCAAGATATTTATCTTCAAAAGTGAAACTTAAGAATTGCTCAGGAATAACATAACTTTTTTCAGTAGTAATTCCATAGTTATCAGTATAGTATTGTGTTTCACCGATTGTTACATAAGAAGTATTTTCAATATTGTACTTATTAGGATAAGCAATACTGAAGTTAGGATTTAATCTACTGGTTGAAGTTGAAAGACTTGTCCTGATTGAATCACCTCTTTGAATTTTGAATTCATTAGAAGTTTCATAAACTATATCATCACCATCTATCAATTTGTAATTGCTAGAGTAAGATGTGAAATTATCAGAAGTATTAATATAAATTTGTTCGAGTTTAGAATGTGGAACATTTGAAGAAGAGCTATTGTTATTATTGCAGCTAACTAACGAAATTGCCACTAAAGGGAGAAGGGCAACAATTAAAGATTTTCTCATAATGCTGCACCTCCTTTCTTTTTAGTAACAATTAAGGCAACACCAGCTGCAGATACTAAAGCAACGATAGATGCAGTTACTGCAACTGCAACATTGCCAATTTTATTTACTGCTGCAGAATTTTCAATCTTGCTATTCAATGCATCAGTATAAGCTTTAAATTGAGCTTGGAAAGCATCTAATTTAGAAGTATCAAGATATTGACGATCTTCTTGATCGATCTTATTGACATTTCTTAATATAGCAAGGTATTCATCAAGCTTAGATATACTGAACGAACCTAAATTATTGATATCATCTACCAAATAATCATAAGTCTTAGAAACTTGTTCACTCTTCAAATCATAATAAGTATTATAGGCATCTTCAAGTTTTAAAGCTAAATCAGTAACATCAGCAGATGAGTAGCCAAATTTTGTTAAATCTTGATTTAACGCATTGTAATATGTACGACCATTTAATATAGCATCCTTATCTTTCAAAGTAATATTTTCAGGTAAAGAATTAACTGTATCAATATAATTCAAAGAATTTCTATTCAATGTTTCACCAACTTCAGTCGTATTAACTTTATCGAAGTCGAAGTAAATAATATAAGGAATAGAAGAATATGTAGAAGCAACATAGTTAGATGGAACAGCAACGCTCAATCTGCTAACAGTTCCAACATATCCAACAAATTGATTGTATCCAAGTTTAATATCACCATTGAAGTTAAGATATGCTGTCAAAATTTTATAAATTTCAGAAGAGGTATCATAAGAAATACTGCTATTTAAAATTGTTGTAGTCAATTGTTCTTCATAACTTAAAACTGGTAATTCATTTTGATTATCGACAACATTCATTGCTTCAAGAGCAGGGGCATTAGTAGAACGGAAAGTAACTTTATTTAAATTGTTAGATCCGCTGAATGCACCGATTCCAATTTTAACTAAAGCATTAGATAATGTCACTCTTGTAAGATTTCTGACATTGCTTACAGCATACATTTGAATGTATGTTGCATCATCTTTCATAACAAAATCAACATCAGTCTTACTAGATGGATAACAGTTAAGAGCATACTTACCATTATTCATCTTAACATATAAAACGCCATTATCAATTAAGCAATAATCATTGACTTCACTTGTAATCATGCCAAAGTTTGTGAAAGATGCTAATTTTACATTATTATAGAAGGCTGTTTCTCCTATATAAGAAATAGTACTTGGAATATCAACTGTTGTAATATCAAGTCCAGAGAAAGCTTGTTTTCCAATGTAATTAACGTTTGGCATATCAATTGTTTTAACTGCAGAAGCAGCTAAGAAAGCAAAATCACCAATTGTTTTAGCAGAAGATAAACTCAAAGAAGTTAATCCTTTAGCGGCATAGAAAGCACCTTTGCCGAAAGTTTCAACTTTACTTAAATTAATTGAAGAAAGTTTTGTAGTATTCTTAAATGCTTCGCTGCCAATATTTGTAATATTAGTAGCATTGACTGTAACAAGACTTGAATCGCCACTGAAAGCAGAATCGCCAATACTAGTTACTTTTTCGCCTAAGCTAACTGTTGTTAAAGAAGTACAATTAGCAAAGCAAGATGTTGGTAATGAAGATAAAATACTAGATAAATTAGTTACTGTTCTTAAACGTGCGCAATTTTCAAAAGCAGAATCACCAACATATGAAACATTGCTTGGAATTGTAATTTCGTTCATTCTAGAACCATAGAAAGCTTGACTACCGATAGATGTTAATTTATTGCCAAGAGTAACTCTCATATTAGAATTAGAAATAGAAGCAAAGGCATTATCGCCAATTTCCTCAACATTTTCCAAATCTATTGTTGTCAATGAGTAATCGCCACTAAAAGCACCATTGCCAACACGACCAGCAAGGAATTTAAAATTGAACGAAGATAAACTTGTACATCCAGCAAAAGAATTATCACCAACTACAACATTGCCACTTCCAACAAAACTTACTTTTGTTAAAGATGTAAGATTTCTAAAAGCATCAGTTCCTAAAGTAACATCTTGTCCAATAGTAAGAGAAACTAAGCGTGTACCTGCTAAAACATCAGCACCAACTTTAACCCCATTAGGAAGTACAAAGTCAGTAATTGATGTTCCACTAAATGCATTATCACCAATTTCTTTTAAAGTAGTAGGAAGTACAATTTCAGAAATAGAAGTATTTTTGAAAGCATTTTTCCCAATAGTTAATAATCCTTCTGGAAGTTTAACACTAGTTAAATCAGCAACTTTTTCAAAAGCGTTATTTCCAATTGTTTTTAAAGTAAGAACGTTGCTTAAATCAATTGAAGTTAAACCTTTAATTGCACTGAAAGCACCAGAAGAAATTGTTTCAAGTCCTGGGAATTCAGTAGCAAAATCAAACGAAGTTATATTGCTATTTGGAGCAACTAAATAAATAGTTTTTCCATCAGCACTAACCAAAACATTATTTGATATATTGGTTTTATAATTGATATTATCAGTAGCTACTTCAAAAGATGATACAGTGTTTGGAACAACAGAAGTACCAATCTTTTCAATGAATGTCTTACTGGCTAAAACTAATTTATCCAAATTGGTGCAACCAGAAAATACATCATCTTCTAAAGTAATATTGCTAGATGGAAGAGTGAAAGTTGTTAAGCTTAAGCAATCAGCAAAAGCTTCATTATCAAAGTATTCCACACCGCCTTTAAATGTAACTGAACTTAATGAAGTATTATTTTTGAAGGCATATTGACCTACAAAGATTAAGTCATTTTCAACAGTGACTTTCTTTAAAGAAGTGCAATCTTCAAAGCAACCTTCTGGAATTCTATCAGTATAAATAGTGACATCTTCTAGTCCAGATCCTTTGAACATATTTTTAGAAAGTTTGGTATATTCACCAGAAGTAAATGATTTTAAAGAAGTACAATTTTCAAATGCTCCTGTACCTGCATTTCTAAGTGTCGTTATGTCAACAGTTTTTAAAGAAGTACAATTTCTAAATGCATTTTCTGCAAGAGCATAAATGTTAGAAAGATCAGCTTCCTCTAAAGCAACACAACCATCAAAGGCAGCTTTATTAATTATAGAAACAGTTCCAATATTAGCTTTCTTTAAAGAAGTACATTTTTGGAAAGCATATTGATTGATTGTTGTAATGTTTTGATTAGAAGTTGGAGTTGCATTTGGATTGACTTTAAATTCAACTTCTTGAAGATTCGAACAATTGTAGAATGCATATTTGCCAATTGTATTAACAGAATAAGGAATGATTACTTTTGTAATAAATTCATTGCCAGCAGGGATTTTATTAGCATCCCAATCGTCTTCATTGACAATAATCGACATATCTATTGTATAAGAAGCGAAAGCATAATCAGAAATTTCAGTCAAGTTAAGTCTTTCTGGAATCTCAACAACACCATTTTCATCGCCTATACCTTTATAAGCAACTAATTTACCATTTTCAACAACAAATGGACTATTGACTACAATACGTTTACTAGCTAAGATGCTCGATTGTACGCCATCAATTGATACTCTCAATGTCAAAGTAGCAGAGCCTTCTTTGAGAGCAACAACATGGCCATCTTGATCAACTGATAAAACGTTAGGATTAGATGTTGACCAAGTTAATTCATAGCCTTGTAAATTCCATGGAGTAATTTCATAGTGCATGTAGATTTTTTCACCTGGATACATAGATATAGCACCAGTATATGAAGAAACATAGTTTGAACTGCCTGTAGTTCCAATATTAGCAGTTTGTCCCCCACGAGGGAAAGCAAACTCTGTATCAAAATATGTAAATTGAATATCTTTTAAAGTTGTAGCAGCTTTTAAAATCTTATTCGAATTACGAGTGACGATCAAACGCAATGTTGCTCTTGCAACATATCCATCTGTTGTAACAAAGCTAGCTGTAATAGTTGAAGTGCCAGCAGATAAGCAATCTACTTGACCACCTTTAATAATAGCAACTGATTCATTGCTTGAAGACCAAGCAAGTGAAGACATATATTTTTGTTTTTCAGCTTCATTCAAATTTTTAAAATTTTCAGAAGAAGAATTGATATATTGTGTTAAATCTATTGTTTCACCAACTTTTCCAGAAATTGATTGAAGAGCTAATCCTTCTGAATTAACAAAGTTAATAGAGCCTTTAGAATCAATATCTGTACCTGGAAGATTGACAAAATAGTAATTGGAATTCATTGCATAGTCTTCAACCATGATACCTATACCATTGGTTAAAGCTAAACCATTAGCACCTGAGCCATTTGCTAAGCTTGGCAAATAATCAGTGATTTCAAATCTTACAGAAGATGTAGTTCCTTTTTCTGTTCCATAAACTGGAATTGGAGTAGAAGAAAGATCAACTAAACTGCCAGCTTGTAAAATAAATGGACGAATATCCATAGCATAGTGATTATCATAAACTTCAACAATTAAATAATAGCGATAATCTCTTAAAGAGCGATCATATTCTGATTCATATTTAACATTTTTAATAATAGGAGCTTCATTATCAGCTGTAAATTTAAATGAGAATGTATTATTTAAATTTGTATTGACGCCACCATCACCATAGTCTAATTTAGCTTCCATAGAAACTGTGTAAGTTGAATTATTCTTAAGACCTACTTCAGTAGCTAAGATATTCAATAAATCAGTAGAAGGATAGCCATTATATGCACGAATCTGATCATGATTTACATGATAATAAATCACTTCGCCTGTAGCATCATCAGTAATTTTAGTAATTACTTCTTTACCACCTCTCATCAAACCGGCATAAATTGTTGTAATACCATTGATAGATGTAGAACTTGTACTAATTGCAGCATGTTCCTCAGATGCTGGAATAGCGTCGTATCCACTAGGAATATCATAAACATAAGAACCTAATGGAATAATGTAGTTAGAGAAATATGTTCCATAAGGAGTTGTAGCATAATAATCAGCTTTAATTTTATCTTCATCATCTATTGCTTGATTATGAGCAGTAGATTCAACTTCATAGAAAGTCTTATCAAATATTGGAGCCTTTGTCCAATCGCCAAAGAAGCCAAGATATGGAGCATTTAAATCGATTTTAGCTTCGGTATTATCTTTGAGACAAGTGAAACCTTCGATATACATACCATTAGGGAATAACTCCTTAATTGATCTTTTTTCTTCAGCAGAAAGAGTTAAAGTTTGTTCTATTGTTACAACACTATTAGCAGGAACTGTAACAACATCGCCTTCTAATGTACCAACATCAGAAAGAAGTTCTACTGATTGTGAAGGATTTAACATATTTGCGTGTTCAGCAACATATCTACTATCATAAGTCGAAACAGATTCAGTCATTGTTTCATTGCTTATTGTATATGAAAGTGAGTCTGTAGAACTCATATTTACAATATTATATTTGAGTTTATAAACACCAGTTTCATTTGGATCATCACCTATTTCAAGTTTACTTCTATCAGTGCCATCAACAGTGATATATCCTTGAGTGGTTGTAGCTTCCTTTAAACTGGCTAAACCAGCGCCTTGCTTACGAGGAGAATATGGGTTTCCATATTGATCCAAAGCAATAGTTGCAGTAGACATTAAAAGTTGCATTGATAAAGCATTGACTTCTGTTGGTTTAAATTCTGGGAATTTTTGTTTAACGTATTGACGAATTAAAACAATAGCACCACACATGTTAGGTGAAGCCATAGAAGTACCACTTAATGTATTGTATTTGTTTCCTGGGATAGCTGAAAGAATATTACCACCATGGGCAGTAATTTCTGGTTTTAATTTTAAATCAGGAGTTGGACCCCAGCTAGAGAAATTTGACATGAATGGTCCAGCTTGTTGTTCGCGGCTAAATGTTAAAGAACCACTAGATTTTTTAGCTAAAACTTCACCATCATCTTGGCTGATTGAACAGAAAGGAATAGCTAAATTGTTACCAGCAGACATTGAGATTTCACCGGAAACATTATTATATAAGATTGCACCTATTGCGCCATGTTCAGCCGCAATACGGGCTTTATCTTCAAATGAATTAGTACCACGACGAACAAGAGCTATTTTTCCTTTAACATCAATAGTAGAGTAATTAATATTTAAACCAGCACCTGGAACAGTAACATATTCTATTGTTTTTGAACCAGTTTGTGGAAGATCTAACATATCTGCAAAATTATAAGCAACACCTGTAGAATTATTAGATTCAATATAATAGAAAACATAGCCTTCATCGGAAACGATATAATTGGATTTTACACCACTAATAGATGCTACAGATAAAGCACCTTCATAAGTAGATGGAGATCCAACAGTACCTGCATCAGGAGTTGTAACTTTATTAGTATTGCCGCCTGCAGTATTAAAACCCGCTGAATAAGAGTTACTTGCAGCAACAACCAATGAAATTCCAGCTTTTTCAATAGAATCATAAACTTTATTTAAATAGTCTTCATCAGTTGGACGTGTAAAACCGCAACTAGTACCTAAAGACATATTAATAGCATCAACACCAAGCAAAACAGAATCTTCAAGTCCAGCTAAAATATCATCAGTATTAGCACCTTCTTTAAAGTCTGAGAAAACTTTCATCAAAACTAATTGCGCATTTGTTGCAACACCGGTAATAGTATCATCTTTACCAGCAATAATACCACCAACGTGGGTACCATGTTCAGAAGAAAGAGGATCGACAACAGGATCATGATCAGCATAGTCATATGCAAATGGAATTTTACCATTAATATATACATCAGAAGCTTTTAATCCTGGAGTAAGTTGTGCAGCTACACTTTCATCAATAACTTTTTCAATATCACTTCTTTTAAATAATTGTGTATCTTCTGCAGGAATATTTTGGAAAACTGAGTGATGAGTATCAAAACCAGAGTCCAAAATAGCAACTACAGTATTAGATCCATCAAATGGAACATCAGATGAATTGAAAATACCTGTATCATAAACATCTACAACATTTGTTGTAACATCTTGTTTATTACCGGATACTGTTTGAGGTAAAGCATAAGCTTCACTAACAGAAACATCGTAAACATTTTTAGTCTTTTCGATATTTGTTACTGTACCATAAGTAGTTTCAACACCAAAGCCATTCAATAAAGTAGTATATTGATGAGTGACTCCTTCAATCAAATGTTGATCTTGAAGTCTTTTTATTAAAGACTTTTGTTCAGAAATTAAAGAATTAGAATATTTAATGCCCTCTTCTGAACTCGCAAAGTCTGTCAAAGAATCATATTCATCTTTTTTACTGTTTTCATAAAGATCTGACAACGATTCTTTTTCCATAGTAATAATAAGATGAACTTTATCTTCACTTTGCAAACCACTAATGGTTGAAACATAATTAGAATTAAAGTACTTTTCATTCTCTGTCAAAGAAGCAATTAAATCTAATTGTTCTGCATTAAGATTTTGTTGACCATCACCAGTATCTTTATTTCCATTTGAAGAAACAATACCAGCGCAACTAGACAAAAAGCCTAATGAAACTACACCAAAAGCGGTTAACAATTGTTTAAATTTTCTCATATATTGTTACACGCCTCCATACAAACAAAAATCATAAAATTTATGACTAGTAGAAAGTATAGCTTAATAAATTCAATAAGTAAAGTAAAAAAGTTTCAAAATAAAGTAAAAAAAGCCTATTTTTTTAATTTTAAGCAATTGCGAAATATGTAACCGCATACATTATAAAAATATAATCTTTTATTAAAAAACAAATAAAATTTCTTATATATTAAAGCGTTATACATGCATATACTTTTTTAATATAAATTGTACAAAAAAACTGCCGCAAAAGCAGCAGTTTTATTTTGCAAGTTTAAACTATTTAATGATAGTTGTAACTGTACCGGCACCAACAGTACGTCCACCTTCACGGATGGAGAACTTTGTTCCGTTTTCAATAGCAACTGGGTGAATGAGTTCAACTGTAAATTCAGTATTATCACCTGGCATGACCATATCTGTACCTTCTGGTAATGTGATAACACCAGTAATATCAGTAGTACGGAAATAGAATTGTGGACGATAGTTTGTAACGAAAGCTGTGTGACGACCACCTTCTTCTTTAGTAAGAATATAAGCTTGAGCTTTGAAGGTTGTGTGTGGAGTAACAGAGCCTGGTTTGCAAAGAACTTGACCACGGACGACATCATCACGGTTGACACCTCTTAAAAGGACACCAACGTTATCACCTGCAGCGCAGTAGTCAAGAGTCTTACGGAACATTTCCATAGATGTAACGACAGCTGTTCTTGTAGGTTTAATACCAACAATTTCAACTGTTTCGTTAGCATGTAATTCACCACGTTCAACACGGCCAGTAACAACTGTACCACGTCCAGTGATTGTTAAAACATCTTCAACAGCGAGAAGGAATGGTTTATCAATATCACGTGCTGGATCAGGAATGTAAGTATCAACAGCATCCATAAGTTCCATGATATGTTTAGCTTCTTCTGGATCACCATCAAGAGCTTTACGAGCAGAACCACGAATGACTGGGACTTCATCGCCTGGGAAGCCATAAGAGTTCAATAAGTCACGAACGTCAGCTTCGACGAGGTCGATTAATTCTGGATCATCAACGAGATCAGTTTTGTTTAAGAAAACAACGATATAAGGAACACCAACTTGACGTGCAAGTAAGATGTGTTCACGTGTTTGTGGCATAACGCCATCAGTAGCTGCGACAACGAGAATTGCACCATCCATTTGAGCAGCACCGGTGATCATGTTCTTAACATAGTCAGCGTGTCCCGGGCAGTCGACGTGAGCATAGTGTCTCTTGTCTGTTTGATATTCGATGTGAGCGGTGTTAATCGTGATACCACGAGCTTTTTCTTCCGGTGCACTATCGATTTGATCGTATGCCATTTCCTTAGCATCGCCTTTAGCAGCGAGAACTTTGGTAATAGCAGCGGTCAATGTAGTTTTACCATGGTCGACGTGACCGATGGTACCAATGTTGACATGTACTTTACTTCTGTCAAATTTTTCTTTTGCCATAGTTATTTATCCTCCCTATAGATACTATTAAATAGTATAGCAAATCAAGCGAAAAATCAAGATGTTATGAATTTCTCTTGCGAACAATTTCATCCGCAACAGATTTAGGAACTTCTTGATAGTGATCAAATGTCATAGTATAAATACCACGACCTTGAGTCATAGAACGAAGATCGGTAATATATCCGAACATATTACCAAGTGGAATGTAGGCGGTAATTACTTGAGCATTTCCGTGCATTTCCATACCATCAACGAGACCACGTCTAGAAGAGACATCTCCTAAGACAGTTCCGAGATAGTCAGCTGGAGTTGTAATTTCAGCTTTAACAATTGGTTCAAGTAAACATGGTGAGCACTTATTAGCAGCTTCTTTAAGAGCTAAAGCAGCAGCCATTTTATAAGCGGCTTCAGATGAGTCGACATCGTGGTAAGAACCATCGAATAATGTAGCTTTAATATCGATGATTGGATAACCAGCGATAAGACCACGGTTTAAAGATTCTTTCAATCCATCAGCTGTTGGTTTGATATATTCTCTAGGAACAACACCACCAACAATAGCGTCGACAAATTCGAATCCTTTGCCTGGGTTAGGTTCAAAACGAACCCAAACGTGACCATATTGACCATGACCACCAGATTGTTTAATGTAACGTCCTTCACATTCACCAGTTTTCTTAATTGTTTCACGATAAGCAACTTGTGGAGCACCAACATTACATTTAACACCGAAGTCATCTCTCAAACGAGTAACATTAACATCAAGTTGTAATTCACCAACACCGGCAATAATATTTTGACCAGTTTCAGCATTTGTATAGAAGCGGAATGTTGGATCTTCTTCTTGAAGTTTTAATAAAGCAGCTGTCATTTTGTCTTGATCAGCTTTTGAAGCAGGTTCAATAGCTTCAGAAATAACTGGTTCAGAGAAAACGATTGTTTCAAGAGAAAGAATACGAGATTCATCGCAAAGTGTATCACCTGTGCCAGTAACTTTTAAACCGACAGCAGCACCGATTTCACCAGCAGAGATAGAATCAACATCTTGTCTCTTATCAGCATGCATTAAGACCAAACGAGAGAATCTCTCTTTGGTTGCTTTATTTGTATTATAGACATATGTACCGGTTTTTGCGATACCTGAATATGCTCTAAAGAAGCATAAACGGCCAACAAATGGATCGGTCATAATCTTAAAGGCTAAGCCGCAGAAAGGAGCATCATCAGTTGCTTCAACTTTAACGACATTTCCTTTTTCATCAGTACCTTCAGTTGCAGGAACATCAACTGGAGAAGGTAAATAGTCGATTACACCATCGAGGAGTAAACGAACACCTTTATTCTTATAGGCAGAACCGCAGAAAACAGGGAAGAATTCACCTGTAATAGTACCAGCACGAATAGCTTTCTTGATTTGTTCAACTGTAGGTTCTTCGCCGCCTAAAACTGCCATCATTATATCTTCATCAAAGTTTGCGAGATTATTGAGCATTAATTGACGATATTCGTTAGCTTTATCAACATAATCAGCAGGAATTTCTTCAATAGTAGGTTCCTTTGTGGAATCTTGCATATTGTACATAATTGCGCGCATTGTAACTAAATCAATGACACCGCGAAGATTGCTTTCAAGACCTATTGGATATTCAATAGCACAACCATTTGCACCAAGCTTTTCTTTAATTGAACGGACAGACATCTCATAGTCAGCACCGATAGCATCAAGCTTATTAACAAAGACAACTCTTGGAATCTTATATTTTGAAGCTTGTCTCCAAACAGTTTCAGTTTGTGGTTCAACACCGTTCTTACCATCAAGAACAGTAACTGCACCATCAAGAACACGTAAAGAACGTTCAACTTCAGCTGTAAAGTCAACGTGTCCCGGGGTATCAATAATATTGATACGATAGCCTTTCCAGAAGCATGTTGTTGCAGCAGATTGAATTGTAATACCGCGGTCTTGTTCTTGTTTCATGAAGTCCATGGTAGCAGAACCATCATGGGTTTCACCAATTTTATAGTTTTCGCCTGTAAAATAGAGAATACGTTCTGTAGTTGTTGTCTTACCAGCATCGATGTGAGCCATGATACCGATATTACGGGTTTTTTCAAGCGGATATTGACGTGGCATATACTACTCCTCCTATATTACCAACGATAGTGTGCATATGCTTTATTAGCTTCAGCACTCTTATGAGTATCTTCTCTCTTCTTAACTGAAGCACCGGTGCCATTAGCAGCATCGATAATTTCGCCAGCTAAGCGATCTTCCATACTCTTTTCGTTTCTTAAACGGCTATAATTAACTAACCATCTAAGTCCTAAAGTAACACGACGTTCTGCAGAAACTTCAACAGGAACTTGATAGTTGCTTGCACCAACACGACGAGCCTTTAATTCGAGTTCAGGCATGATATTGCCTAAAGCTAATTCGAAAACTTCAAGTGCTGGTTTGCCAGTTTTGACTTCAATCTTATTAAAAGCATTATATAAAATGGTTTGAGCTGTTGCTTTTTTACCATCTAACATAATCTTATTGATTAAGCGAGTGACTAATTTTGAATTATAAATTGGATCAGGTAAAACATCACGTTTGCTGATACTTCCATTCTTACGTGGCATTATTCATTCCCTCCCATTACTTAGCATCGCGTTTTGCGCCGTATAAGGAACGACCTTGTTTACGACCTTGAACGCCGAAGCATTCCGCAGCACCGCGGATGATGTGATAACGAACACCTGGTAAATCCTTGACACGTCCACCACGGATTAAAACTACTTTGTGTTCTTGCAAGTTGTGGCCAATACCACCGATATAAGCTGTGACTTCATAACCATTAGAAAGTCTAACACGAGCATATTTACGTAAAGCGGAGTTAGGTTTCTTAGGGGTCATTGTACCGACACGGGTGCAGACACCACGTTTTTGTGGGGCAGCTTGGTTTCTCTCACGCTTATTTAAAGAGTCCCAACGTTTACCTAAAGCAGGAGCCTTAGATTTTTCTACACCTTGTTTACGTCCTTGACGGACGAGTTGATTAATTGTAGGCATTTTTTCTCCTTCCGTACTTCTTAATGCACACTAGTCCAGGTGTTTATTCATGTTCCCACAAAAATAAAGGCCTGGAAGGCTGTACGTGCTATATGATAATATTATTTTTCTACTTTGTCAATAATATTCAAAATATTTTTCAACAAAAAAACTAGCGCTTTTCGGCTGCTAGTTAAAATAATTTATTTATCAAATTTTTTTATTTCTTCTTCTTTTTCGGCAATACGTTTTGCTTGTTCAGCATTTCTTTTTTTATAAAGGACACCAATAGTAATAAGAAGAGCTATTAATCCAAGTCCAAGTATTATATCAGCAATAATAAATCCAATCATTTTGCTTCCTCCATACTAATTTTAATTGTACCGCTTTGTTTATAATAGCCAAGATCAATTTGTTTTTTAGCTTCAGCTAAGCTGTTTTCATCTTTAACTTCAATTTTAATTGATTTCAATTTTAAAGGTTCGACATCTTTGCTAATCTTTAATTTTCCAAGACTTGATTTAACAATTAATTTTCCTTCTTGAATTAAAACTTTGCAAATTGTCTTTCTTTGACCATATGTGATTGTTTGATAATATTTCCTATCAAAGATATTAACATTTTCATATTTCTTGGCGTATTTTTGTAGTTCAGTAAGGTATCCACGCGATTCTTCACTAAGATCATTTAAAGATTCTTCAAAAGTTTTTGTTTCTACCTTTGCTAACTTAATTGCGACAACATCTTCATCGTTTTCTTCAACTGGTTGAACGTTTTTCATCTTTTCCTTGTTAATTTCGTTCTCCAAATTGAGCATTCTAATCTTATAATCTTTTTCTTCTTCGTTTTTGCTTTTTAAGAAAGCAAAAAGATATATTCCAGCAAAGCAGCAAGATAAGAATAAGAATGCAGTGATGAAAATAAAAATAACTAATAAAGGCGTATCCATGATTAATTTACCTCCGCTTTATTATTTCAAAAATCATTTTACTGATTTATGAAAACACCTTAATTTAACCATTTCTGGTTCCTTTGAAATTTTTTAAATTTCAAATTATACAAATATCACTTTGTACCAAGATTATTTTAGCAAATAATTTTATTTGAGCAACTATATTCATACATTTTTCTAAAAATAGTTGCTTTTTTTAGAAAAAAGAGAAACTTTTAAACGCAAGCTTCTAAAAAATTGTTTCTAATAAAATCAAATACTTTGCCAAAACTTTTGATTTTATTATTACAATCACCATAAGAAATGCATTTTCTCTTAAAAATATGTCTTTTTTTATGGTGAAAGGCTTTTTTCGTAAAAGTTTTATTAAAAAGTAAACGATTTGAACCTTTTACATGAAAATTATACAACACACATCTTATAAAATCTAATTTTTTCGACATTTTTTTGCATTTTTTTAGTCTAAAAAAATAATTCGAGAAGCAATAATGAAATAATCAATGTTGGAATTGAGGCAATTGAGCCATATTTAACAAAATTTGCAAAATTTATTTTTATATCAAATCGTTTTAAAATCGACATCCACATAATACCAGCTAAAGCACCAATAGGTGTAAAATAAGCACCAATATTAGATCCAATAATCGCTGCATATATTCCTTTTAAATAATTAACTTGAGAGAAATTAGAAGAATTCAAAATCGAACTAAATAAAACACTCATAGGAATATTATTAATCAAATTAGCAGATATAAAACTAGAAAAGCCTACTGAAAAAATCACATCAAATTTATTTAGAAATAACGCTATTTTATCTGTAACACCAATGTATTCTAAAGACAAGGCAATAACAAACATTGATAAGACAAATGGAATCAAAGAAAAAGGCAACCTTTTTATAGTTTGCAGCACAACAATTTCGCTATTTTTTCTTATAATTTTATAAATACTATCGCATAATATCAAAGATATACATAAAGAAAATGTAATAATCCACATTTCAATATTAAGATAAGAACTTATGGATAAAAGAATTAAACATATAAATAAATGTATTAATCCTATAATAATTTGTGCCTTATCTAAAGTTATATTTTCATATTCTACTTTTTCTATTGGCTTTTTCAATTCTTTATAAAAAATAATAATTATAATTAATAAAGAAACTATACCTCCGCCAAAAGTAGGTAAAAACATAACACCTATATATGTGAAAAAATCTATTCCCGCAGAAGAAGCTAAATAAATATTAGTAGGATTTCCTATAATTAAAAACATACTCCAAGTATTTGCAGCAAAAAACTCTCCGAATAAATAAGGTAAAGGATTTATCTTAGCTTTTTTACAAAAACAACAAATAAATGGCGTGAAGGTTAAAATAATAATATCATTAGAGGTAAAAATAGTTAATATAGCAATCATCGAATAAAGAATTAAAAAAAGAGTTATCTGTTTTTTTATTTTTTTCTTTAATGCTATATTCGCTAGATACTTAAAGAAACCTAATTCATCTAAAAAGACTGATAAAAATGTCATGCTGATAAAAAGAACTAATATCTTTAAAGGATTGATAGCAGTATTTGATATCAAACGACTTCCAACATAATCCGACGGAACAAATTGAAAAATCAAAAGTATCAAAGCACCTATTAAAGAAATAATCCAATAGGTTCCTAGTGAAAACTTTTTTATTTTCACTTCTGGTTTAAACATAACTGATAAACAAACCAATATCGCAGTAACTACACAAATACAAATTATAATAATCATTTTTAAAACAAAATCATTTTATATCTTTTTTTTATTTATAAATACACTTTTTTATAAAAATTAACTCCTTTATTCATTTCTGCAATAAAAAAAGGTATAATTCAAATAACATAATAGGAGGAAAAAGTATGATCAAACTTGTTGTATTTGATTTAGATAATACTCTTGCTCCGATGTATAGTCCAATGAAAGAAAATACTTTGGCTAGTTTAAAAGATTTATCAAAAAAAGTTCATCTTGCTGTTGCATCCGGAAAAACTCCTTTTTATCTAGCTGGCTTTTTTCGTCAAGCCGGAATTAAAGATATAAAACTAATAGGAGAAAATGGAGCGGTAACTTATCTAAATAGTGATCTTCCATGCGAAGTTATCTATGCTCGTGTATCTCAAAAATATCTTGAAAATAGAGAAAAAATATTTTCTGACATTAAAAAATTACTCAGCAACAAAATTTGCTTTCAACCAAATGAAATTGCATTATCGTTTTTTTATAAAGGAAAAAAAGATAAAGAAAAAATTGAAAATTATTTAAAATCTCAAAACTATAATGACATTGATATCTATTATTTTGATAAATCAGTAGATATATGTCCAAAAAATGTTAACAAAGCTTATGGAATAAATCGCCTTGCAAAAAAAATGGAAATTGAACCAAATGAAATTATTATTGTCGGTGATAGCGAAAATGATATTTCTATGGCAAAATTCACACCTTATTCAATTGGAATAGGAAATTTAAAAGAAAACGTTAGATACAACGTAAAAGATATTAATAGTGCATTACATTTATTAAACATTATGGGAGATGAAATAGGATGGAAATTATAGGAAATGTACTTTATGGCCAATCCGGCGGTCCAACAAGTGTCATAAATTCTTCTGCTTTTGGACTTATAGAAGAAGCATATAAATTAGGTATAAAAAAAGTATATGCCGCTAGATATGGTATTGATGGAATAATAAACGATGATTTAATAGATTTATCTATCTTTTCAGAAAATGAATTAAAAGAACTCAAAACTATTCCTGGTGCATCATTTGGATCAGTAAGATACAAACTTCCAGAGTATGAAAAAGATTGTTCACCATTTGAAGAAATATTAAAAACTTTTAAAAAATATAACATCCGTTATTTCTTTTATAATGGTGGTAACGATTCCATGGATACTTGTTATAAAATTGATAGATTCCTTAAAACTATTAATTATCAATGTTATGTTATTGGAATTCCAAAAACTATCGATAATGATTTAGTTGAAATCGATCATACTCCAGGTTATGGAAGTGCAGCTAAATATGTAAAAGATACAGTTGAAGAAATTGTATCTGATAATCTTTCTTATAGAAATGCAAAAGTAAATATAATAGAAATAATGGGAAGAAGCGCTGGATGGTTAGCAGCTTCAAGTGCATTAGCTCATTTATCAGGATTAGGTCCTGATTTAATTTATCTTCCTGAAACCACTTTTTATATCGATGATTTTATAAAAAATGTAAAAAATATATACGATAAAAACAAAAGAATAAATATCGTTGTAAGTGAAGGAATTAAAGATAAAAATAACAATTTTATATCAGCCAGTCAAAAACAAGATATATTTGGTCATAACAATTTAGGTGGAGTCGGACAATATTTGCTTGGATATGTAGAAGAAAAATTGCATCTTTCAGGAAGAGCAATAGAATTATCAATTCCACAAAGAGCAGCTATTCATGATATTTCAAAAGTAGATCAAAAAGAAGCTATATTATGTGGAAGATATGCGATAAGAAAAGCGATAAATGGAACATCAGGAGTAATGATAAGCATGAAAAGAAGTTCTAATGATAGATATAAAATATCTTATGTCACTTCTTCTCTTGAAAAAGTTGCTAATGGTGTAAAACTTGTACCAAGCTTTATGATCGATGAAAAAAATCATCAAATGACAAAAGAATTTTTTACATATATCTGTCCTATTGTTGGAGCAGAAAATAAAGTTCATTTAAAAATAAATAGTAAAATTCTAAAAAAATAAAAGCATATCAATTGCTGTGTAAAAATATAATTGCTATATTTTTTATAGAAAGAAATTTGCTTTCAAAAAGGAGAAAATATGAAATTTTACACATCAAAAGAAAATAGATTAACATTCGTAGTCTCAAATAATGAATTAAAAGATGAAAATTTAATAGAATTAACTGCTAATACTCAAGAAGCCGCATTAGAAAAACATCTTCCTGTTGTCAATATTATCGGTAATAAAATTGAAATCACTGTAGGATCTATTCTTCATCCAATGACAGAAGCACATTTAATAGGTGCCATAGTTTTAGTCACGACAAATAAAGTTTATATAACTAACTTAAAATCTACAGATAAACCTCTAACTAATTTTATTTTAGAAGATGGTGAAAAGCCAATTGAAGTTTACGAATACTGCAATCTTCATGGACTTTGGAAAGTTTCTATTTAAAAATTTCTTTTAGTATTAATTAAATTATATGAGGAATAGTATTAAATACAATATTATTCCTTTTTTGTTTTAACCATTTATTGATTTAATAAAATCTATAACATCTAATAAAGAAGAAAAAATCTCCACTTTGTCCAAAAATTGTGAATCGATATTGACTAAATCTGGAATCATAACTGTGTTAAATCCACCATTAATAGCAGCTTCGATTCCAGAATTCGCATCTTCAACAACAAGACAATTTTCTACAGGAACATTTAATACTTTGCTTGCTTTTAAAAATATATCTGGATTTGGTTTTCCTTTTTCTACCATATCTCCTGTTATCAAAACATCAAATTTATCAAACAAATCACTATAATTTCTATATTCATCTATTATTTTGGAATATGTTGAAGTACATATAGCCTTTTTTATATTTTCATTATTCAAATAATCAATAATTTCTTTAGTTCCTTTTTTTAATATTAAGCCTTTTTCTTTTAATTCATCAAATATCATCTGTCGTCTTTTCTTACGAAAATATTCTGTTGGAACATTCTCTCCATATTTACTTCGCATAAAAGCATCTGAATTAGATCTTGCTAACCCCAAAGTTTTTTTAGCATCCTCATATGAAATATCATAGCCAAATTCTTTTCCGCCTTCGACCTTAGAAAGAATAGTAAAACGTTCTGTATCTATCAACGTTCCATCTAAATCAAATAAAACAGCTTCTATTTTTTTCATATATAAAATTTTATCAACTTAAAAATTTTACTTCAATAAAAAATGGTGCAAACCATTTTAAGTTTAAACACCATCTTTAATACGATAAACTAATACTTTGAATTAACTCTCATAGCATTTAATATAGCGATAACTGCTACACCAACATCACCAAAAACAGCAATCCACATATTAGTAATACCAAAAGCTGATAATATAAGAATTAACACTTTAATAGCTAAAGAGAAAATAATATTTTCGTAAGCAATTCTCATAGTTTTCTTAGATATTTTTTTAGCGATAATCAAATCCTTTAAATCATCATGCATGAGAACCATATCAGCAGCTTCAATTGCCGCATCACTTCCTACCCCGCCCATAGCGATACCTATATCGGATCTCATTAAACTTGGAGCATCATTAATTCCATCTCCAACAAAGCAAATGACATCTTCTTTCTTCTTTTCTTTGAAAATTTTATCTATTTCTTCAACTTTATTTTGAGGTAGTAAAGAAGCTTTATAATCTGTTAACTTCAAACTTTCTGCAACACTTTCAGCAATTTTTTCATTATCACCGGTGAGCATAATTGTTTTCCCACCATTTTTACTAAGACTTTCGATAGTTTCTTTCGCACCATCTTTTATTTCATCAGCTATGATAATTGATCCAAAAAATTTATCATTTTTAGCCACATAAACAACAGTGCCAACTTCTTCATTTTTAATAAAGTTGATATTATTATTTTCCATTAATTTTTCATTACCGCAGTATATCTTTTCACCATTTTTTTCAGCGATAATTCCTTCACCGGCAACATTAGTCAATACATAGTCCTTTTCAAAATCTTTACCATAAGAATTGATAATTGATAATGCGATAGGGTGATTAGAATTGCATTCAGCTATACTTGCCAAATGTAAAATTTCATCTTTTTTCTCTATTGGATAAACGTTCTTAATAGCAAAGTTTCCTTTTGTTAAAGTTCCCGTCTTATCAAAAATAAATGTATTTGCTTTATTAAATTTTTCCAAATAGTTTGTTCCCTTAATTAGAATACCATATTTAGATGCAGCACCAATTCCAGCGAAAAATGATAGTGGAATAGAAATAACTAAAGCACAAGGACAAGATACAACTAAGAAACTTAGCGCTCTATAAATCCATACTGACCATTCACCAGTAATTAAACTAGGAATAATAGCTAATAATACTGCTAAACCAACAACGATAGGAGTATAAAAACGAGCAAATTTAGTAATGAAATTTTCTGCCTTAGATTTTTGTGAAGTTGCATTTTCAACTAATTCAAGAATTTTTGAAACAGTAGAATCATAAAATTCTTTTTCTACTTTAATTTCTAACTGTGAAGTTAAATTAATTGTACCGCTGATGGCTTCATCTCCTTCTAAGACTTCTTTTGGTAGAGATTCACCAGTTAGCGCTTTAGTATCTAATGTTGATGCACCTTTAATTATTTTTCCATCAAGAGGTATTTTTTCACCAGGATTTACTACTATGATATCATCTATTTTTACTTCTTCTGGATCAACTTCTTCAACTCCATTTTCTGTTTTTAAATTTGCATAATCTGGACGAATATCCATTAAAGAAGTAATAGATTTTCTCGATTTTCCAGTAGCATAACTTTGGAAAAATTCGCCTACTTGATAAAATAGTAAAACTGCACAAGCTTCATCAAAACCTTCGATATCCAAATGATTTACGCCGCGATATATTGCCAATCCAAAAGCTCCAAAAGTTGCAACAACCATCAGAAAATTTTCATCGAGAAATTCTCCGTGAAAAATATTAGCAAATGCTTTATATATAACATCATATCCAATTGTAATATATACAATTAAATATAAAGCAAAAGGGAAAAGCCAATTTAAATTACCATTAAAAACTGTATCTAGTTTAACAATTTTGTCAGTTATAAAAATCGCAAAAAATAATATTAAACTGGCAATAATTCTAATTAATTTTTTCTTATCACGTTTAGACATAAAATTAATTACTTTCTTATAATTCGGCAATCAGGTTCAATTTTTTTACAAATTTTAACAGCTTCATCCACAATGCTTTCAAATTTTTCATCATCAGCAACTAGTGTTAACTTTTGGGTTAAAAAATTAACATTAACCTCTTGAACACCATCAATTTTAGAAATAGCATGTTCCATTTTTCCTGCACATACTGCACACTCTAAGTCTTCTAATCTGTAAATTTTTTTCATATGTACCTCCAAACTTACCAAATTTGAATAATTCATTAATTGAACACATGTTCATATAATGTTTGAATAAAATAGGATTTTAACCTATTTTTCTTCATTAACATGAGTTAAACCATATTCCATAATTTTTGAAACATGATCATCATCAATAGAATAAAGAACTTCTTTTCCCATTTTAATTCCTTTGACTAATTTACTAGATCTAAGGACTCTTAATTGATGAGATACAGCAGAAGATGACATATTAAGTATATCTGCAATCTCATAAACATAAAGGCTTTTCACTTGTAAACAGCTGAGAATCTTTGCTCTAGTTGAATCGCCAAACATTTTGAACAAATTAGCTAAAGCATCAATGGTATTTTCATCAGGAATCTTATTTTTAATAATCTCAGAATTTATTGCTTGTTGTTCTTCCATCGTTCCTCACATTTGAACATTTATTCATATGTTCTTTTATATTGTATTTCACTTATATTTTTTTGTCAATACTTTTTCTTTTCTTAAACTTTTTTCAATATACAATTTTCAAAATATTTTTCATATTTTTTACAAAAAAATTATTTTAATCTAGATATAAAAAATGTATAATGTCAATATAATATGTAAGCGGTTACAATAGGAGGAAAATATGACTTACACACCGGATAAAATTAGAAATATTGCTATCGTTGGGCACCAGGGCAGTGGAAAAACCAGTTTGGTTGAATCTTTAGCGTATAAATCTCAACTGATTAAAATCAAAGGAACAATAGAAAATAAAAATACCATTTCTGATTATCTTCCAGATGAAAAGAAAAAGCAGTCTTCTTTATCATCTTCAATTATTCCACTTACTTATAATGGTTATAAATTGAATTTAATTGATATACCTGGCAATGATGACTTTATTTTTGAAACAATAGGCATTACTAGGCTAGTAAAAGGAGCAATCTTAGTTATCGATGCCTCTAAAGGAGTTTTAGTCAACACTATAAAAAGTTTTAATCTGTTAAAAAAGCGTGGTGTTCCTATTTTTATATATGTTAATAAAATGGATAAAGAGAATATAAAATTTACCAACTTATTAACAGAAATAGAAGAAAAATTAGGTGGGAAAAAGTGCGTTCCATTTTCCTATCCTATCGGCAAACGAGATTCATTTGATGGTTTTGTCAATATTGTCGACCTTAAAGCAAGAAAATATAACGGAAAAGAATGCGTTGATGATGTCATTTATGATGATAAAAAACAAATTGTTTTCGAACTTCATAATAGATTATGTGAAGCTGTCGCAACAACTAATGATGAAATGTTAGAAAAGTTCTTTTCCGGAGAACCATTATCAAATGAAGAGATCAAAGCAGGATTGCGCCAAGGTGTTTTAAATGGAGAATTATATCCAGTTATCGTCGGTTCTGCTTTAAAAGATATAGGCATCAATACATTGCTTGAAATGATGGTCGATTACTTACCTTCTCCTACTGATTTAAAACCTATTTCTGCTTTTGATGAAAATGGAAAAGAAATAACTATTAAAACAGAAATAAATGCTCCTATGAGTTTACAAGTGTTTAAAAACACATATAATCAATATCAAGGTCTTATCAGTATATTCAAAGTTCAATCTGGAAAAATTAAAGTTGGGGATGAAATATATTGTCCTAACAACAAAAAATTCTATCGTATTAATTTTTTATTTTCTGTTGAAGGTGAAAAATTATTACCAATTGATGAAGCAACTGCTGGTGATATCGCAGCAACAAATAGATTAGAAGAAATTAAATTATCATATACGTTATGCGATAAAGATTACCATATTAGATTTAAAACTGTTTCTTATCCTACATCTACTTATTTCAAAGTTATAGTTCCTGATACAAAAAAAGATTCTGATAAATTATTCCCTAGCGTTGAAAAAATAATGCTTGAAAATCCGACAATTTCATTAAGAAAAGATGAAGCTACTAATCAAATTCTATTTGGGGGTCTTTCAACAACACATTTAAATTACATGTTCTCTCGATTAGAAAATGAATATCAAATAAAATTCAAAGTTGAACAACCAAAAATTTCTTATCGTGAAACTATAACCACTACAGCCGAGAGTGAAGGAAGATATGTTAAACAATCTGGCGGAAGCGGATATTATGGAATTGTCAATATGGAATTTTCTCCAAGCGATCACACCGAATTTATTTCAACAGTATTTGGAGGACATATTGATAAAGGATATTTCCCTGCAGTTGAAAAAGGTTTCTTAGAAGCATTAAAAGAAGGCGGACTAATCAAAGCCCCTGTAATTAATGTTAAAGCAAATTTAAAAGACGGAAAACAACATTCAGTAGATAGTAACGAAATAGCCTTTAAAAATGCTGCTATACTAGCATTCAAAGAAGCATATAAAAAATGTAACCCTATAATACTTGAACCATATGATAAAATTATAGTCATTGTACCTAGTGAATATCTTGGAGCAATATTAAGTGATTTAACAAAAAGAAGAGCAAGAATTTTATCAACCGATGAAGATGAAGGAGTTAATTTAAAGGTTACAGCGATTGTTCCAGAGTCTGAAATTCTTGAATATTCAAATGAAATCAAATCTTTAAGTAAATCTACTGCTTTCTTCAATTTGAGTTTCTACGATTACGAACAAGTACCAGAATTAATTTCTAATAAAATCTTAGCTACTTACAACAATGAAAAGAAATAGTAAAAATCTCTGCTATTGCAGAGATTTTTAAATTTTTCTTAACTAAATTTGTATTGACCATATTTGAATGTTATAATTTTTTTATAAAGCTTAAGGAGCCCCCCCTTCAATGAAAAATCCTGATGATATAATCTCTACTACAGACGACTTATTCTTTTCAGCTCGAAATTATTATAATCATGGAAAGATAGAAGATTGTTACAAAATTATTAATAAACTTGCTTATGAAAATAATCCCCGTGCATTATTCATAAAAGGAATTATGATTTTAAATAAATGCATATCTTCAAATGATGATGGTGAAAAATATATCTATCTAGCAGCAAAATATGATTATCCACTTGCTTTCTCATTACTTATACTTAATAAAATAAGTAATTCTGATTTTGGTAATGCAATAAATTTTTATAAAGAAAATAATAGAATTGATGAGCCATTATTCAAATTATTTTACGCAATGGCGCTATTAAATATTGGAGAAAAACATCCATATTACGATATGGCATATGATATTTTGCAAAACATAAAACCAGAGATACAAAAAATAAAAGATAAAACCATTGAAAACTATTCACTTTATGAAGAATTCAATCTTTATAATAAAAACTTCTATTTAAATTTAGATGAAATATTGGCTGCTTATCATTGTGACTTTATGCTCTTTTATTATGTTCTTCCACAAAAAGCTACAAAGGATTTATATTTATCTAATGCTGATTCAGCAAATAAATATATCAGCACTCCGCGAAGTAAATTCTACTATTTAAAAATATTGCTCTTAACTAGAATGAAAAATTATTTTAATCTAGGAATAGAAGAAAACATCAATAAAGAAATAGAAGAGTTTAAAATTGCCTTCAAAAACTTAAAAGAACACGAAAGAAATTATTATAAAGCAACATATAATCAAATGCTTGAAATATTTAGTAGCGCTCCATATAAAATAAATGAATAAAAGTTAAATATTTATTAAACATGATGTTTCATAAAAGCTGAAATGATTGCTTTTGTAAAACATCGTGTTTTATTTTTCAAAAAATAAATTTTATTGAACAAAACACATAGTTTTATTCATTATTTTAATTGAAAAGAAAAACAAAAATACGTATAATATACATGTTTTGTGGGGTATTTATTTTGATTCTTTCTTATAAAAGTGGCACTATTTTTTCAAAATATAATTATCAAAATAAAGAAATTGTAAAAGATGTGTCTTTTAAGATTGCTGAATCCTCTTCTTTAGCCATAATAGGAGAAACTGGATCAGGCAAAACAATTATTGCTAACTCAATAATGAATTTGTTACCACCAGATATCAAATCGACTAATAATGAAATAATATTTGAAAATAAGAATATAACCAATTACAAAAAAATAAAAAAACTACTCGGTAGCAAAATAATTTACATTCCACAAAGCGGTAAAGATGCTCTTTCTCCAAATCTAACAATAAAAAAACATTTTATAAATATTCTTAAAAGGAACAAATATAAGAAAAAAGACTTTAATAATATAATCGCAGAAAAATTAAACAACGTTGAAATATCAAACTATGAAGAAATATTAAATAAATATCCTTTTGAAATTTCTGGTGGAACTGCTCAAAAAATAGTTATTGCTTTATCTTCCTGTTCATCTGCCTCCTTAATTATCGCCGATGAAATGACAAATGGAATTGCTGAAAAAGAGAAAATAGAAAAGTTTAATCTTATTGATAGACTATTTCCTACTGCTGGGAAAATTTATATTACTCATGATATTTCCATCGCTAAACTATGTGATGATATTCTAGTTCTAAACCATGGAAAAACTATGGAACAAGGACCAGCTAAAAAAGTTTTAATCAATCCTCATCATCCTTATACTAAAGCACTTTTATCATCACTACCAGAAAATGGCTTAAATACAATTCCTTTGCTGTCATATTTGAAAGGATATTGTCCATTTTATCAGCGTTGTCAAAATAGAAAAGACAAATGTCTTATCAGTTTCAAAAAAAAACAACTGGATAAAATAGTATGGTACTGCAATTATGATTGAAATTAGTAATATTTGTAAATCTTTTGGAAATAAAAGAGTTTTAAACAATTTTTCTCTTAAAATAGAAGATAAATGCATTGTTGGAATATATGGAAAAAATGGTTGTGGTAAATCAACTTTATCACGAATTTTATCTGGGTCATTAAAGCCAGATGAAGGAAAAATCTTTATTAATAATTCAGAAGTTGTTTCAAAAGACATATATAAATATGTTCAAATGGTTTATCAGCAGCCTTTCGCATCATTTGATCCGGTAAAAAGAATAAAGAGTGGAATAAAAGAAATTATAAAATATTATAATTTAGTTCCCAAAAAAGAAATAAATTCATACATTGTATATCTGCTACAAAATATGGAATTAGATAAAAAAATTCTTAATCATTTCCCTCATCAAATTTCAGGAGGCGAAGCTCAAAGAATAGCAATTTTGAAATGTTTGCTATTAAAGCCGCAATTATTAATTCTCGATGAATCAACATCTATGCTAGATGTAACTACTCAAGCTAACATTTTAAGTTATATAAAATCTCAAATTATCAGCTATGGTGGTTCAATAATGATCATAAGTCACGATTATAAGTTATTAGAAGCCTATTGTAACAAAATTTATAATATAGAGGAGCACATATGAAAAAAAATAAATTTTTACCAATCGCAATCATCCTTTTAGGATTGATTAATACTGGATGTCAAAATAAAAACACATTAGAAAATAATAAAAATATTACCATCGGCACTTCAATGAAATTGGAAAAAGCCACTCGTGATGAATATAATTACGACACTCTCTCTAGTGGCATTTCTGAACTACCTCTAGTTTCTAAAAATACTGATGGAACTTTCTCGCCATTATTAGTCGATTACACTACTAGCGACTCTAAAATTTGGACTCTCACTCTTAACGACAACTATCGATGGTCAGATGGCAACAATGTTACTGCCGAAGATATTCTCTTTTCTTTAGAATATGAATGGGATAACAATACACCTTTATTTTCAAATTCTAATGAAAAAGGTGAATTTGAAACATATTCTATTTCTGAAGATAATAAAAGCATATCTTTAACTTTAGAAAAAGCTAATATAAAATATCTCGACAATTTAACAACTTTTAGAATAAGACCTAAACATATATACAACAATAAAAATACTGATGAAATTACAGTTTCTGATGCCAGAGTTTCTTGTGGACCTTACATTTTAAATAATTTTAGTCTTGAAACTAATTCTTTGGTTTTTACTAAAAATCCATATTATCCTAAAGAAACAAAATTTAAAAAAATTACTTATATTTTATTTAATAATGAAGAAATGCTTTATAATAGTTTAAATCAAAATTCTGTCGATTTTATTTGGAACTACTCTATTGGTATTCCTACATCCTACCAAAGTATTCTATCTCAAAATGATAATATAAAATTTGCTTCTATTACTGCTTCCAATTGCCCAGCAATATTGCTTTTTAATAATAAAAAAGGATTTGGCTCGGATAAAAATATAAGAGCCTCTATTTCCTATGCCTTAAATTATCAAGATTTTAAAAAATATTTTGGAAGTGAATTTGCTTCTACTCCTAATAAAAGTTTTGCTCCAAGCTCTCTTACGGGATATAAAGAAACAGAACATTTAGTAACTGATTATAGTATCGCTGACGAATATATGAAAAAAGCAGGATATATTAAAGAAGACACTACTTATAAAAAGCAAGGCGTTGAAGCTTGCTTAAATCTAACAATTAATTCAAAAAAGGAAACACACATAAGCTATGGCGAATTTGTAAAAACACAATTAGAAAAATTTGGAATAAAAGTAAATTTAGACACTGTTGATTCTACCCTTTTCAACGAAAAAACGAGCCATAAATTTGCTACAGAAGGTCCTGATGGTTTCAATGAAATAACTATGGAAGCTGCAATTATGGGATTTACTGCCTACGGAATGAAAAATCTCGGTGGAATGTATATTAACGGAAACAATAATGTTCAAGGTGGTGGAGAAGTCTATAATGAAGAACTAGATAATATTATGAATTCTATGGAAAGTTCCAAAACAATAGAAGAATATATGATCTACACTGGACAATTACAAGACTTTTATGCAAATGAACTTCCTGCTATCGCTTTATTTTGGGATAACACTATTTATGCTTATTCGAAAAATTTAAAAAATGTTCATATCGATAGCGTTTTCGGTTTGAATAACTATAAAAATTTCATAGAAATGATTAAAGAATAGATAATAAAGGATTTTAATAATGAAGAAATATATAAAACATATCATCATCGCCTTTATCAGTTTCCTTTTGATTGTGATTTTAAATTTTCTTCTACCAAGATTATTGCCTGGAAATCCTATAGGATATTTAACTGGACTTAATGAAGAAGGTATGTCTGCCGAAAAATATGCTTTTTATTACCATGCTCTTCATTTAGATGAAAATATATTATCTCAATTTAGATATTATCTAATTGATATTTTCAATGGTACTTTAGGCTATTCATATAAAAAAGAGGCTACTATAAGTTCTATTATATTTTCAAAAATTGGTGTATCTTTACAAATAACTTTTCCAGCTGCTTTTTTCTCTAGGAATATTATGGGGCGTAGAAAGTGGGTATAAGAAAAATGGTTTTTTTGATAATTTTTCTACAATTCTATTATTGACTTTGAATACTATTCCTCTTTTCGCCATCGCTTTAATTTTAATAATTCTCTTTTGCTTTAATTTAAACATTTTTCCATATTATGGTATATCAAGTGGAAATTATTCACCAGGTTCAATCGAATTTTTCTTTGATAGATTATATCATCTTGTCCTTCCGATTTTAACCATAATTATTGGTTCATTCCCATCAAAATATTTATTACTAAGAAATACAACAGCACAATTTGTTGACAATAAATGTGTCTTATATGCTAAGCAATGTGGATTATCAAATTCAAAAATTAAATTTTCTTATATCTTAAAAAATATATCACAACCAGTAATAGCTATGATCGGAACTACAATAGGAAATTGTTTTGTCGGTTCTATAATTGTAGAAAATATATTCTCCATAAACGGAGTAGGTGGGCTATTAAATGATGGAATCAATACTCTAGATTATCCATTAATTCAAGGAATACTTTTTGTAACAACACTTTTTATGGTAATTTGTGTAATGATTTCAGATATTTTATGTCTATTAGTTGATCCTAAATTAAGAAAGGAAAAAGAAAATGAAAATTAAACGTCTTCCTTTTTTAATTATTGGCATCATACTATTGCTAACTTTTTTAACTATGGCAATATTCCCACAATTTTTCACAAGTTACAATCAAAAGTATTCTTTTGAGCCTTGGCTTCCCCCTTCTTTTTCTCATATTCTTGGAACAAATTCGCTCGGTTATGATATTTTTGCTGAATTAATCTATGGGGCAAGACAAACAATTCTTATTTCTTTAACTGCTAGTTTAGGTTCATTAATAATTGGTGTTATCATTGGAATACTTGCATCATTTGATTCTATTATTGGAACCTTTTTCAATGGAATTATCAATATTTTTGTCTTGCTTCCTAAATTATTAATATTAATTGTTTTCGTAAGTTTCCTTAACAACAACAATTTAACTTTGATAATTTTAATTTCCTGTTTTACTTGGGTTTCCACTGCAAGATCAATTAAAGCAAAGCTTATCAATTTAAAAAAACAACAATTTATCGAAGTAAATAGACATTATGGCTTTTCAAAAATTCATAATATATGTATACATATTTTGCCAAATTTAAAAGACATAATTATGACAAGACTACTTTTAGGAATAACCACTTGTATCATGATGGAATCGACTTTAAGTTTTTTAGGTTTTGGTAATTTATATTATCCAACATGGGGTGTCATGATAAATTTTGCAAGAAATAGAGGAGCATTAGTTCATCAAGCTTATGGATATTTAATAGCTCCTTGTTTATGTATTGCCTTTTTATCTCTTTCTTTTTACTTCATTTCTATTTATTTTGAAGCTAAACAAACTATAATAGATAAGGAATGACTATGAATAAAGAAAAAGAAATTTGGTTAAAAATTAAACCTCATCATCATACTCATTTAGCTGAAATAAGATCTGACCAATATAATGAATTATTTGAAAAAAAATCAGTTATCCAAGATTCAGATGAAGTAAAAAAAGCTAAAAAGAAAAAAAAAGATGAAGGAGAGACAATCGATAATATTTTAAATCTCATCCAGTGTTTAAATAGTCAACTAAGATATAACGATTCTATTTTTTATCTTGAAAAAGCTCTTAAAACTTTCCCAGAAAACTATCGTTTAGAAAGAGCCCTAGCTATAAGGTATCTTACTGCAAATAAAATAGAAAAAGCATTATTTTTATTTAAAAAAATATACGAAAAAACAGATGATAAATTAGATATTACTTACCGTATCGGATTAGCATATTTTTATCTAAAACAATATAATTTTGCCAAAGAATATTTTTTAATTTCTTTAAATCTTTCAGAAAAAAATAAAGAAATGTATATTGCCTGCATATACTGGCTATTATTGACAAACGTACAACTTAAAGAGAGCATAAATGAAACATTAAATAATTACCATGACTTTTTTGTAACCCACCATGCTGGTTATGAATATGCTGTTCGCTTGTTTTTAAATGAACCTTTATCAGATTATGAAGAAATTTCTAAATCTGATAATTTGACAAGGGTAATGTTTCTTTTTGGCTTGTACCATTTTTATCTTTACAAAAATGATACAAAAAAAGCCGAAGAAACTTTTTCACTCGGCTTAAAATGTGATGAATATTGGGCTAGTTTTTCTGGGCTAGGATTTTACTACTTATTAATCTCCAACAATTTTCTTTCTTAATAACGATGGTTCAGAAGGAGGAATAAAAACCGGAGAATGTGAATCACGATTTAAAAAGAGATTAAGTCTTTCATTATCGCATTCTTCAAAAATATATTGTGGTGTTCCTTCACAAGCTATCAATCCTTTATCCATGAAAATAACCTTATCAGATACATCACGAGCAAATTTCATCTCATGAGTAACAACAATCATAGTAATATGTTGCGAAGCTAATTCCTTCATTACTTTTAAAACTTCATTAACCATCTCTGGATCTAAAGCAGAAGTTGGCTCATCAAATAATATTAGATCTGGATTCATACTTAAAGCTCTTGCAATAGCAACTCTTTGCTTTTGACCACCAGAAATATCTCTAATTTTAAAATGAACTCTATCTGACATTCCAACTTTTTCTAAGTTTCTTAAAGCAATTTCTGTAGCTTCTTTTTTACTTCGCTTTAATACTTTTGTTTGACCTATAACACAATTTGTTAGTACATCCATATTGTTAAACAAATTAAAAGATTGAAAAACCATAACAAGGCGTGAACGTATATGGTTTTGATTAGTTTTATTTTCTAATATATTTTTTCCATCGAAAATAATTTCACCGCTATCTGGCTTTTCCAAAAGATTCAAACAGCGCAATAATGTTGATTTTCCACTTCCAGAAGAACCTATAATTGTTAAGCATTCTCCTTTTTCCACAGAAAAAGAAATATCTTTTAAAACAATTGTACTATTTGAAAAAGTTTTAGCTAAATGATTTACTTGTAATATTGCCATAATTAATTTTCCTTTTTTGCTTTAAAATGAAATAAGATATTCTCTAAAGAAGTCTTTACTTTATGTCCATCCATTTTAAATGCTACAAATTTTAAAATTGCTGTAGCAATCAATACCAACACCAAATAAATAACTGCAATGATAATATATGTTGCTAAATATTGATAGCCTTTACTAGCAGCACTTGAAGCTTGCCAATAAAGTTCAGAAACAGCGATAACATTTAATACTGAAGAATCTTTAATATTGACAACCCATTCATTGCCAATTGTCGGAATAGAATTTCTAATAGCTTGAGGTAATGTTACATGAAATAATGTTTGCATTTCATTCATACCAAGAGATTTAGCACCTTCAATTTGACCTTTATCAATGCCATTTAGTCCTGCTTGTAAAACTTCGCCCATATAAGCTGTAGTATTCAAAGTTATAACTATCAAACCAGCTATAAACCAACCATTCCAGGTATCTACACCTTTTAAAACTTCATTCCAATTGATTCCCATCATCTGGCAACCATATTTAAATAACATTGCTTGAACCATCATCGGTGTTCCCCGAATTACAATAGAATAAATATTGCAAATCCATTTTATTGGACAGCGCCAAATTTTATGATACCAAGGGGATTCTTTAGTATTCAAAGATTTACCAAAAGCTAAAAAAATACCTAAAAATAAACCACCAAATGTTCCCACTAAAGAAAGAACAATAGTTGCTAATGTGCCATTAATATAGAATCGGCCATAACGTGATAATAAACTAGATATATCGTTGCCCATTATTCACCACTTCTACTAACAGATTCAACCATCATTTGATTTCTTAATTCTTGATCTATACTGCTCAAAGCTTGGTTAATGCAACTTTTTAGATTATCATTACCTTTTTTTATACCGATTGAAACACCAAGTTCAGATAAATATTCACCCAAAATATCTTGTGAAATCCGTACAATGCCTAATGATTTATTTGAACCAACAATAGCTTGTGCAACTGGATATTCAGCTGTCATAGCAAATGCAGAATTATTCTTTACATCAATAGCGCAATCAGCAAAAGTAGCAAGAGGGGATAAATGATTAGCACCATAATCTTCTTTAAAAATTTCTATAACATCATCAGTTACAGTAGAAACCTGTGAAACAATATTTTTCCCATTTAATATTGTCGCCAATTCTGAAGAAGGAATAACACGATTATTTTGATCAGCAAATTCTTTAGAAGTTACTAAAACTAATTCAGAACGATAATATTCATCCGAAAAATCAATAGATTGTCTTCTTTCTTCAGTATCAGTCATTCCTGCTAAAACTAAATTTATAGTTCCGGTTTGAACATCAGGAACCAAAGATTCCCAATCTTCTTTAACAATTTCAACTTCCATGTTCAAAGCTTTCCCAAGCAACATAGCAATTTGAACATCATAGCCATCAGCATAGCTTCCACCAACATTAGAAATAGAAACATTGTAATCATTAGAAGAAGGATCAGTCCAATTAAAAGGAGAATAATTGCATTCCATTCCAACAATCAATTTTTCTACTTCAACATTTTTAGTATCAATAGATGAAAAATTTACATCATAATGATAAATAAAATTGTTAGAAGAATTAGAAGAACAACTTGTAGCAGAAAGTGCTGCTATTCCACATAATAAAGTTTTTAAAATTTTCTTTGACATAAAAAAATGTCCTACCTTTCATTTTTGCCTAAGGATCACACTAATTCGCGACCCTTTAAATGAAATAGGACCCGTATCAATAGTGCCAATCGGATACTTTCTATCCGCCGAGTACGCAAGATATTCTCATGCGTCCCAACTCAACTTTTCCTATTCGACTAATAGTACTAAGAAGGTTTCGGCGACTCTTACCTTTCATTTCTTTCAAAGTCTTTAAGAAAGAAATTACTATTTTGTAGTCGCTCCTCTATTCGATTCATAGACTTAAAGAAGTATATAAAAAATAGAATGAAAAAGCAAGAAAAATTTTTCATAGTTACAAAAAAACATCTAGGACTTAGCCTAGATGTCTCATAATTTAAAAATATTTTTATTTGTTATCAAAGAAAGTTCCACGTGCCTTTTCTTTCATATCGAAAGAAGTAGTGAAAGGAATTCTTGATGTATATCCTGCTTTAGCTGCGACAATCATTTTAACTGGCCACATAAATATATCATGGTTCCATTGATTGACAGTATCATTATATTGATCTCTTGCTGCAGTAATTTCTTTCTGTAAATAAGAATTTTGTTGCATGACATCAGCTATTTCAGCGTGGGATTTTAAATCTGGATAATTTTCAATAGCAATATTAATTTGGCGAGAAATGCCATCAAGTTTGGAAGATACTTCGTTTCTATCACCATCAGCATTTGGATTAACACCACCACGATAAGCAGCAATTTGTGTAAGAGTTTCTTTATCGAGAGTAATTGCCTTATCTAAAAGTTGAGCAGCATTGGAAAGAATAACTACGCGTTGTTCAATCAAATTATCAATTGTGGAAGCGTTCGATTGTATTTTTTGTTGTAATCCACGAAAATAGTTTTGTGCTTTTATCTTCTTAATTAAGAAAATCAATCCAGGAATAATTCCTAATACCCATAAAAGGACTTCAAAAATTGTTGAGCCTACACCAACTTTTACCGGAATTTGCTTCTCGATAACGTTGACATCACGTCCATTGGTATTAACTGGACCTGATAATTCGTCTAATTCATTAGCCATAATATAACTCTCCTTTATTTATATACTTTAATTATGTCCTTTTTCAAAGAAACTGTCAAATAAAATATCATCTTTATCTATATAAGAACCAATTAAAGCCATACCAATAACACCATTTCTAAATACTGTCTTCGAACTATGGGATTCAAGGAACTCTTTCACCTTAGTATTTGAAGTGTATTCACTAAAATAAGTCTTCCTTGAAACTTTGATATCTTTAACAGCAATTTCAGTCGCTTTTTCAACTGGTTTATATTCAATCCATTCAACAGGGACATCATGGAACTTGCCATCCCCGCCAAGTGTTGGAACATATTCAACATGTTTAATACCAGTAAAAGCATAAGATACTATATTGACAATATCCGTTTTCCCAGCTCTTTTTGTTTCGCGAGCTTTAAGAATTTGTTCTGTTATAGCATCTTCTGGTTTAAATATATTTCCATCCATAGTGTTAGCAATAGTTTCACTTTCGAAAGCATTGTAATTAGAATGGAATATATCATCATATATATATTCAACAGGTTTATATTGTTGATATAAAGGGATGCAAAGTAGCGGAGCTAAATCAAAATATAAAGCTTCCAAGAAGTGGCAATTATATTCAATAAATTTATTTCTAGATTCATCATAAGAATAACTAGAATACTTAGAAGGTTCAATGAAATAATCCTCAGTTTGAGAATGGATAGAAGAAATGTAATTTAAACAATTTTCTTTTACAAAATAGAAATCATCACCATATGGTTTAGCATTTTCAATAAGATTAATCATCGAATTTTGAGCGAGTGGAGTAAATAATAGACGGAATTCAGTTTCATTAGTACGATCTATAGCACCGAACAAAACATCAAATTTATCATTAGTCATTGCTGTAAAATTAGTTGTTTCATCGTTGTCCATCAAGTCATCGCGCATTTTCTTTTGGAGCTTCTTCGAACCCTTCTTCACCATTTTCGAAACTTGATTATCACTTAATCCTGTTGCACATGAAGGTTTTCTTGAAAAAGAAAGATTTGGAGCAGCACCATTTCCATAAACTAATTCAGTATCGTAATAATAAGATGGTGCAGGTTTTTCAATTCTGGCAATAAGAGTTTGAGTTTTAGTATAAGTTCGACGATGACCACTAGCATCAACTTCAGTAGTTCTATATGAAATAACTAAAGATCCTGTATATAATTTCATATCTATTTTTTGATTATACGTTCTATATAACAAAAATGGATTTCCTAAAATAGAACCCGATTGTACTCCTATAATGGATTTATTATTTTCTTCAGAATGAGCAAACCCATATTTTTCATAAAGATAGCCATATTTTTCATTATCAAAAATTGGATCTAACTTTATCAAAGGTGTTGCTTTTTCACAAATTTTAGATGGAACAGACCAATCGAACAAAGCGTTTAAATTTCCCATTTGACTGGAAGCTTCATCCAAATATTTATTTGCTTCTTCTTGAATTGCTTCCAATATTTCTTTGTTATTTTTTATTTTTTTATTAACTACTTTTAAAATCAAAACTAAAAATAAAACTCCAAGAACAACACCACCGATTGCCATAGAAAGTCCTATAACAAGATTAAAATTTTGATTAGTACATAAAATAACACCAACAATAGCTGTGCCAAATAAAACTATTATCAAGAAAATTAAAAAACCACGTAAGACTTTAAATCTAGATACAACACCATTTTGCTTTTGTGCTTGTAATAAAGAATCATTATAAGCAGCAACAGTCTTTCTATTAGCTTCAATATCAACTTTTGCTTCTTTAGCCAAATCATCAAACATCTTTTCTGCAGTTTGGCGATATTTTTCTTTAATTTCTAAATTATATTTTTTTAAAGGATCGAAAATCTCTTCCATAAAATCCACCTCTTTAATAATTATAAACGTTAGAAACAAATAATTCATTACTTTTTATTTATCTTGAAAAGAATTTTTATTTATATATACTAGAAGTGAAGGAAACAAAAATGAAAAAATTTAAAACATTATTATCAACTTTAATTCTTCTTTCACTTCTGAGCGCTTGCAATGGTACAAATAATTCATCTACTACTAATTCATCTAACTCATCAAATACTACCATTTCTACTAGTTCAACATCAAGCTCAACATCATCTGCCCCTATAAACACCAAAGATAAATTAAAAGACATAGTTGTTGGCAACTCTTTTAATGGTGATGTTGTTATAGCTGGAAAAAGAGGCAATGATTTCTATGTAGAAGATCAAACAGGATATGCCTTTGTCTATTTGAATAACAATAGTGACTATAAAGAATTGCAAATTGGAGATCAAGTAAATCTTCAAGGCAAGATAGTAGAATTTACCAACGCTGGTATCATTCAGATAAGCACAGTAACTTCAATGACCAAATTGAAATCTAATTGTGCTCTTCGCTCTATTAACAAAGTAGAAAATTTTGACCAAATCGATTCTTATAGAATGGGTAGAATTGCCATAGATAATGTTGTTTTAGAATCAAAAACTATTAATTCTGGTAGTACTGATTCCAGCCTTAAAATATCCAAAAATGGAAAAACATTAACTATATTCATTGGAAAAAGACTTGATTCTCAAGTAAAAAATGATATCGAATCAATTTTTAACACTTTAAATACCAAAGATACTTTTTCTATAAACGGAGCCTTTGCCGATTATTATAAATCGTCACAGATTGTTTTAACTTCTGCTGATCAAATTGTTGCTGATGAACTTTCTTTTGAAAAGAAAGTTGCCATCGTTGAAGCTAATTCAATTTCTTCTTTAAATAATTCCAATGTTTATAAAGATATATCTCTTCCTACTTCAGGTTTATATAACTCTAAAATTGAATGGACTTCTTCAAATACTTTAATAGTTAGCAATTCTGGAAAAGTTACAAGACCAGAAAATGGAGATGTCAAAGTTACTTTATCCTATGTTATTACAATAGATAATCAAAAGACTACTTCCAAAAATATTACTGTTAACGTCAAACAAAAAGGCAATACAAACTACGAATATGTTTATGTTGAACCTAATTACAGTGGCACATATTACAATCAAATAAGCGATGAATTAAGAGGAAAGGATCTTTTATTACAATTAGATAATTTATTGGATTCCACTTCTCATCCTACAATCAACTTCACATATAAAGGACTAATGTCAGAAGTATTTCCATATACCGATGGAAAAGATGGAAAACTATATGCTTTCTATCGTGGAACTTTAGCAAGCAGCGGTTCGATGAATAGAGAACATGTCTGGCCTAATTCCCGTGGTGGAAATTATGTTGAAAGAGATCCTCATATGGTTAGACCGACTCTTACCAGCGATAATTCAGGAAGAGGAAATGCCTTCTATAACGAATCAGGAAATTATGATCCAGGAGAATTTGGTGCTTATCAATATCGTGGAATCTGTGCAAGAATTATTTTCTATTGTGCTGTCAAAGCTCAAGAAAATGGATTAAACCTCGTCGATAAAAATACAGATTCAACATCAAATAAATCGATGGGAAAATTATCCACATTGCTTAAATGGAATTTAGAATATGATATCGATGCTACGGAAATACAAAGAAATGATGTTCTTTATACAAAATTCAAACATAATAGAAATCCATTTATCGATGATAGAAATTACGCCTGTAAAATTTGGGGCGATACAAACGCTGAAACTCGCGGAGTTTGCTCTGGAAATTATTAAAAAATAATTTTAAAAAACTTCATTTATAAATTTCTTTAAATGAAGTTTTTCTTTGCAAATTTTTTTCACTAAAAAAGATTATTAATTTGAAAATATCAAAATTAATAATCTTTTAAATTTATTTAATTAGTTTTTCTTTGGCTTTCCAAGAAGAGTAAACATATTACTCTTATAAATTTCAACACCAGGTTGATTGAATGGATTTATTTCAAGAAGATAAGCTGAGAAAGCACAACCTCTCATAAAGAAATACATTAAATTTCCTAAGTTATATTCATCCATCTTATCAAATGATAAAACATTTACTGGAACATTTCCGTTTTCACTATGAGCTGCTAAAGTACCTTCATAAGCTTTATCATTGATAAAGGATAATTTCTTGCCTTCTAAATAATTCAATCCATCAAGGTTTGCATCATCATGTCCTACTGTTATATCAGCAAAATGATGTTCTGGATGGATAACTGTTTCAAATAAAACTTTATGTCCATCTTGAACAAATTGTCCCATACTATGAAGATCAGTAGTGCAAACTATAGAATCAGGAAGTAATCCTTTACCATCTTTTCCTTCAGATTCCCCATATAATTGTTTTAACCATTCATTCAACATAGCAAAATGTGGTTCATAGGATACATACATTTCAGCTGTATAACCTTTACTATATAAGAAGAATCTTCTAGCACCATATTGATATGCAACATTTTCTTCAAATGGCTTAGAATATTCAACTTCACCATCTTTAACACCTTTAAGGAAAGCCTTAACATCAAGTCCAGCAACAGCCATTGGTAAAAGACCAACAGGGGTGATAACAGAATATCTTCCACCAACATCATCAGGAATAGTGAAGGTTTCATATCCTTCGATATTAGCTTCTTGCTTTAAAGCACCACGGGCTCTATCTGTTGTAGCAACAATAGCATTCTTTAATTCTTCATGACCATATTTTTCAATAATGATTTCTTTTAAAAGACGGAAAGCAACAGCTGGTTCAGTTGTAGTTCCAGACTTTGAAATGACATTGACTGCAAAATGTTTATTTTTAAGAGCTTGAACAACTTGATAAGTATATTCGCTTGATAAAGTATTTCCTAAATAATAAATAGGGAAATTATCTTCTGGAAATAATCCCTTAACAGCTTCAATAGCTGCACGGGCACCTAAATAGCTACCGCCGATACCAACTACGACTAAAGCATCATAATTTTCTCTAATTCGTTTTGCGGTACTAAGTAAACGATCTAATTCACTTTCTGGAAATTTAGAGGCATAATCTAACCAACCAAGGAAATCATTACCTGCGCCACTTTTTGAATCAATAATATTTTTTACTTCTGCAAAAGACTTTGCACCTTCAACTTTAAATTCATTTTTTAATGGACCAAAAGTATTAAGTTTAATCATTTTATTTCTCCTTTTTGAAACTCCAATTCAGCATCAATCTGTTCATCTAATTTTTTCATCAATGGCGCATAATCAAAAGATTCCATCAAATAAATCTTTTTATTTCTGCGTGAATCAAAACCTAAAGAAGATGGATAATTATTTCTAGGTCTTGAAAGAAGAGGAACAATCTTATTGCCGACAAGATAAACTTTTATAATATCGCCAACTTTAAGATTTTTTCCCGTTTCCAAGTAAGGTAAATCTTCAAAATAGCAAACCTTTTCACTTCCATCAAAGAAGCGTACTTTGAAACTTTCTTTTGTGATTTCGATGATACGACAAACTAACACTTTATCCGAAGTTAACATACATTTTTATTGTAATACAAAATAAAAAATAAACTTTAAGTAAACGCTTACAGCAAAAATTATTGTATTTTTATGTTTTTTTTACATTTTTTTAAACTAAAATCACGGTTTTTAATAAAATAGTGCTATACTTAAAAATATGATAAAATTAATAGGAATTGATTTAGATGGTACTCTTTTATATCCTAAAAGACATCTGACAGTATTAATAAGGAAAAATACTAACTTTTTAAAAAGATTCATTGCTAAAGGTGGAAAAGTAATCTTTGTTTCTGGACGAAACCCAATGATGCAGAAAAAAGTCGAAAAAAAAGTTGGTGCTCAAATTCCTATTTTATGTTGCAATGGTTCTTTTCTATATAAAGATGGGGAAGTGAGCAACAATAGTCCTATTCCAACAAATACGGCAATCGAACTATATTCAAAAATGAAAAAGAAATTTGGAATATTAGCGTGGGTACTTTTAGATTCAACCAGCCACATGTATACAACTTTTCATAATATCGGTGGTTTTTTATCAACTCTTATAAAATTTGTCAATTTCATTTCATTGCAATACCGCGAACATATAACATATGGTGAAAAAGAATTTGTAAAAGCTTTAAAGAATGGCGAAAACTATAAAATAATGCCTGTGTTTGGCCTTGGCAAAAAAGGAAAGAACTCCGCCGAACAAGCTTATACAGCAATAAAAGACTTATTTGGAGATCAAGTTTCAGTATTTTTATCAGATTCAGCTATCGAAATATCGGCTCTGAACACTAGCAAGGGAATCGGATTAAAAAAATATGCTGAAGAAAATAACATCGACCTTGATGAGATTGCTGTTATCGGCGACAGCGGAAATGATATATCCATGTTTGAAATAACAAAAAACTCCTTCGCTATGAGTCACGCTCCAAAATTTGTTAAAGAAAAAGCTAATTATATTGTTGATAGAGTGTTCAATATGGAAGAATATATTGATAAACTTTAATAACACTTGCAAAAATACAATTTTTAAGTTAATCTTTTAGAGTTAGATAATGAGGTATATATGAAACAAACTTTTGATAAAAAATTATTTTTTATAACATTATTTCTAGGTTGGTTCGGCATTGATAAATTATACGTTGGAAAAGGAAAAGCATGGAAATTCTTCCTTGTCAAATTTGCATATTTATTCGTTTTAGTCGGCATTGTTTGGAACATTTATGATCTTGTTAAGATCACAAAAAACGAATACAAACTCGATGCCAGAGATTATTTGCTTTAATAATTTACTAAAGATTGCCCGCCACTTATATATTATAGTAGCTTTTGGCAATCTTTTTTAGTCTTTTTTTATAACAATAAATATATCATAATAAATATGAGGAAAAATCCTCATACCACAACTGAAAGGAGCTATATCATGAAATACCAGATTGTTGGAAAAAACGTTGCAATAACTGCTGCAATGGAAGATGCCATTCATAAAAAGATGGCTAGAATAGAACGTTATTTTGACGAAACAAAGGAAGTCAAATGTGTAGCTACTGTATCCACAGCCCACTTGAATCAAACAATTGAAATTTCAATTTCCACTACTCATTTAGATTTACGTGCTAAAGTAACTAAAAGTGATTTCTACGAAGCTTTAGATAAAGCTGTTGATCGTCTTGAAGATCAAATGAGAAAAGTTAAAACTCAACTCGATCGTTCTAAAAAACCTTCATTAGGTGAAAACATTCGCTTAGAAATGCTTCAAAATACTGATGCCACCGATACAGAAATCGTTCGTCGTAAAAAACTTTCTTTAACACCGATGGATCTTGATGAAGCTTTGACAAGAATGGATGCTCTCGGTCACTCCTTCTTCATCTATCTTGATTCTACAACCGGACTTGTCAATGTTTTATATCTCCGTGAAGATGGCGGATATGGCTGCATTGAAATCAAAGAATAAACGGATGAAAAAAAGGGACTATTCATTATTTCTTATCCCTCTCGTTTTATTAAGTGTCGCCTCTTGTTCTAATAATAAAACAATTAAGACAAGTACAACATTAACTAAATCGATTCCTCCCTGCTCCAGTTCTGGGGCAGAGGAGGTTTTAGTTTGCACAAAGAATCAAACTAGCGTTCTACCTTTTGATTCTGGTGTAACTATGACTTTGTATGGCGATGATGCTGAAAATGAAGAGATAAAGACAAATTTTGTTCAAAAAATGAGCTATTATTCCGCTCTTTTTGATCGTCATTATGACTATCAATATAGAACAAGTCTAGATGAGAAATATCAAGATTTAATAAATGTAAAAACAATCAATGATACAATATCCGAATTGAATTCAATGGAAAATAATTCTTCTAAAGATCTAGTTTTACCAGAAGAATTATACCAAGGATTAAAGATAGCAGTTGATTTTTCATTAAGAAGCAACTTAAAATATAATTTAAGCATTGGCTCTTTATCTACACTTTATGATGATAATATCACTAATGCTCAAGCCTTTGAATATCAAAACTATCTTAACCAACTGAGCAAAGACGATTCTAAACTTTATCAAACTCTTGTTATGCGAGACACACAAAAAGTCGTTGTCAATAGAGATTTCGATAAAGATGAATATCAAAAAGCTTCAGATGCTGTTTTAAATAAAGAAGAACTAGAAAACATATTTACATTTAAAGAGAATAATATTTTAGAAATCAGAAAAGTAAAAACTACCGATTCAAAATATACAACATCTATTACTTTAGGCGGCTATGGAAAAGGATATGCAGAAAAGATATTCGCTTCTATGCATCCAAATGTTGCCTTTTTACTCAATGGTGGTTCTTCTTCCATCATGACTCAAAATGTCAAAACCAACGGGAAGCCTTGGAAAATAAGAATTGATAATCCATTATATAGACAAGAATCAAGCTATGTTAGCTCAATGTATGGATTTATTTCTACACCATTAAGCAAACTAAATGAATCTGAATTTTACTTTGAAAGTCAAAACAGCTTCACTCTTTCAACTTCCGGATATTACAATAATTACTTCTATACTTTAGGTGATAATGATGAAGTAATTCTTTATCATCATATTATCGACAGCAACAAAAAAATTAGTGATACTTATTTTGATTCAGCTTCAATTATGATTGATGATCCTGGATACGCTGATATGTATTCAACTGCTTTAATGAATTGTTCATCTTTGCAAGAAGCAGAAGAATTAAGAAATTTGCTCGATAGCACTTATAATTTTTCCACATGGGCCTTTTATACTGCTCATAATAAATTGAATTTTGAACAAACAATTAAAGCATATATTCCTGAAGCCCAAAAAAATAAATTTCATCTTATGACAAATAAAGAAGTTGATAATCTTTATCCACTAATCACTACATTCAACTACTTTTAATTCAATTCATAAGGATATAAAGCAAAATATAATTTTTGGTATGGCGAATAATTGGAGACGATTTTTATTTGAACTTCTTCTCCAGTTTCGTCATCTTTTTTTATGCCATCTCCAACATCATAAACATCATCATAACTTCCAGTTCCAGAAGTTCCATTAAGCTTTAAATATAAATTATTAAACCATTCTCCAATATCATTTATAACTGTATGACTATTCCAAAATTCATTGTTTCTCAAATGATTATAGCCAATTGCTGAATTAAGCATTGAATTATATTTAGAATAAGCTTCATCATCTCCCATATAATTTGAAAGTTGCAATATCGAATAGAAAGTATTCATATAAGCCGAATATCTTAAATATGGTTTATCACTGGTGAGATTTATATAAAGACTTGTTAAATTTGCATCATCTTCTCTAGTGACACCTTTCGCGTGTGCAAGTTCATGTCCAATTGTATATGGAAGATTAGAAGCAGGGATTTTATAATTGATATTTGTATCGCCGCTTGGAGCAAAAAAGACTCCTTGAATCCATAATTCTGTATATAACCATGATGTCAAATACATCTTTTTAGTTTTTGGAGTATAAGAATTAAAATAATCTGAATCAAGTCTTTTATATTCTTCTTGCATTATTGAAGATAATTCTTCAAAAGAATAAGGGGAAATAACATCACCATCTTCCTTATATTGCATTTGACTAGAAACAAAGTTAAAATCTTCTAAATAATAGCTGATTATTTCATCATAATATGTATAATCAATTTTTTCTTCATATTGAACTATATCCACTTTCTTTCTGTTATAAGAAACGCCATATGTTGCTTGAAAAATCGAAATTGTGCAAACTGCAACTAAAATGATTGCTGTTATCGATTTAATACCTTTGATTTTATTTTTCCTTTTGAAATTAATTATCATTATCACAAAGAAAAATATTACTATTCCGATTAAAAATATTATCCAGAATTCTAACATTGAAATAGGAAACAAAGAAGAAATTCTCCCGATAATATTTTCATATAAAAAGCCAAAATTTCTTGTCCACCATTCAGCAAATTCAACATTGCTTTTTAAAATAGATAAACAAATAAATAACAATATGCCAAAAGCAATCAAAACTATTTTTATTATTTCTTTAGCAGAAAAATATTTAGATGATTTCATATTTTTATTTTAACAAATTAATTGTTATTTGTATCAGTATATTTTTTTGTTTTTTAAAAATACTATTAATGGTGATAAATATGAAAGCAGCATTCTTAGTAAATTCTAAAAATAGATTGACAAATATTGGAAATAATCAAAAAGTAGAAATATTTGATATTCAAAATGGTTTAATAATTCCGCTAAAAACTGTATTTTTTTCTGACTATGATAATTTGTTTGAAATTTTGATTTTAAATAAATGCAACATTCTTGTTGTAAATTCAATCGATATAGATATTTATAAAGAACTACAAAATTATAAAATTGAAGTTAAGCACTATGGAAATATAACATTGAATAGCGCTCTATTAATAATTAAAGAAAATACAATCTATAATCCCATAAAAGAAGAACAGCAATTTGTTCAAGACTATGAGTTAGGAGCTGATTTTTCTTTCGTTGATTATTTTGATGACGATGATATTGGAGGCTCCTAAAATTAGACATTTTTCCTTGTCCTTTTTGCATATAGTATGCAAAAGGACAAGATTATGAAAAAATATATTTTATATAAATGCGCTGATAATGAATTCTATGAAAAGTTCTCATATTTAAATCAAGACGAACCTGAACTTTACCAGCAATCTTGGTTAAAAGTTTTAAAATTTGATGAAATATTATCATGTTTAACACAATCCGATAGAAAAAGAAAAGATTTATTTATACATTTAGATCATATAGATTACTGCAATAGCATCACATATAATCACGCGACTATCTATGTAGAGAACAACAAACTTGTCCTCGAAGAAGATAATAGTGACAATTTGTTAAGACTTATTCTTTTAAGACTTGGAAGAATAATTTTTTTAGATTACAGAAATAACTATATAAAGACAATAAACCATAGATTAAACATATAAATAATGTGATGAAAAATTCCGCCATTTGTTTTATAATGTGTGCGGAAAGGAGACACACTATGGATCAATATCAAATTATAGAAAATCTTATCGATCTTTACTCACCCGATGATGAAGTTCGTCTTGAAGCATTACTTGCAAAAAAAGAATGGATTCTCGACCGATTTTATGTCCCCTATTCCATTTTACCAACATCAGAAGATGGCTATTCTGATCTTTATGCTTTAAAGAATCAAGCTTTAGCTTTTCATAAAATTAATCTTCCAAACATTACCAATAAAAGTACGGCTAATATGATTGAAAGATTTAATTCAAGATTCAAACTCTTGAAATTATATGAAAATCTTCCTGAAAGACCACATAAACATATTTTTTATGCAAAAGTTAATTTTCGTCGCTTAGATAAAGATGAATACAAAGTATTAGTTCCTTATTTTTTCTATTGCTTAGATCCAGAAATTGTCAAAGATTCCAATATTCCTAACGATATCCGCAAAGTTATCGCTTATGCTATTTCTGGTGAAGAAAATGAAGCTGTGCAAATTATCGATAATAAAAATCTTGATAAAAACATTTTTAAAATTGACTGCTTTGAAAAAATATATGTTTATGATGATTTAACTCAAAATGAAATAGCTTCTATAAAAGATCTTGCAAAATATTTACAATTACCGGTGGTGATGGTTCATGTTGGAAGAAAAAAAGTTAAGTAATGAAGAAAAAGAAAATCTTCAAAAATCTGCTGAATTACTTTCACAGGTAGTCATAAAGAATGATTCTAATCCTCTTGGAGTAAAAATAATCAAAGATTCCTGCTATCAGCAGCTTCTTTTCGCTCATAAAACTGACCCTGAATTTTCTGATTGTATATTAAAACCAAAAACAGAATTCTATATAAAGCAAGTTCGTTTGATTCTTATTAAATTTCAATTGACATTAAAAGAGAGAGATTCTTTTTCTGTCAACGGAATAAAATTAAGCGATGCTCGCTCTCTTATCGCTAATGCTATATTAAATCTTCATAAAGAACTAAATTTACCTTATGCTAAAGGAGATCCACGTATTTCTTTAATACCAGATCTTTTAAATAAAACAATATCCCAAGGAATAGGTATTATAAGGATGTTGAATCTCGGCCTTTATTCCGAAGCTTTTTGCTCTTGGCGTACTTTTCATGAGTCTATTTGCATTATAAAACTTCTAATTCAAGGCGGAGAGAAAACAAGACAAGCTTATTTAAAACATATTGTCTATTCCAACGCCTTTAGAGGCGGAGTTGAAAATGATGATGAACGAAACCATATTTTCGATGTCATGAAAAAAGATATGAAAGAAAATGATCTCAAGAGTAAAGACATGAAAAAATATATCGAATATGGTTGGTTATATTCTTTAAACACTTTTGATAAAACTAATCCAGATTATAAATTAAATTTCCGCGATGGCATTCAAAGATGCGCTGACTTAAGATATTATTCCGAATGGTATGAAGCAGCGAGTGAATTATCTCATAGTTCTGCAATATTTTTCTATTCACAAAGCCAATATTTTACTGATTTAACAATTCATGGATTCTACGATATGCTCAATGTTTTAGATGAAATAATTAATTCTTATTATTCAAAAAATATTGCTGCATTCTCTGAAAATTCTAAAAATAATTTCAACTTGATAGAAGAAGAATTTCACTCTATGGTAAAACTATTGACCAAATATTTCAACGATACCTATTTTGAAGGAGAAGATCCCAATGTCAACGACTAAAAAATGTACTTTAACTTGTACAAAACTAGATGATTTTGGAAAAGGCATTTGCTATATGGATGGTAAAACTGTCTTTGTCGACAATCTTTTACCAGGAGAAAGTGCCGATGTTGAAACCATTTTTGAATATGGAAAATTAAATAGGATCAGAGTTCTAAAAAGATTAAATAATAGCCCCTATAGAGTAAAGCCACTTTGCAAATACTATCAAAATTGTGGAGGATGTTCTCTTCAACATCTTTCCTATGAAGAGCAATTAAAATATAAACAACAAAAAGTTAAAGACCTAATAAAAAAATTTGCCAAAATTGAAGTAAATGTTGAACCGACTATCGGATTAAAAGAACCACTTCATTTTCGCAATAAAGTACAAGTCCCTCTAGCTTTAAATAATAAAACAAAAAAAATAATCTCTGGATTCTATCAAGAAAACACACATAAAATCATTCCAAATGATGAATGTCTTATCGAAAGTACTATATCAACTGAAATAAGAAATTTAGTTTTAAAAACATTGAATGATTTTAAGATTCAACCCTATGATAGAAAAACAAATAAAGGAACTGTCCGCCATGTACTTATAAAAGTATCTGAATATTATAATTCTGTAATGCTTTGCTTTGTTACTGCTACAGATGACCTTTATGGTGCTCAAAATATAATTAAAACATTATTGAAAAAAGAACCACGAATTAAAACAGTTGTTCAAAATATCAACAAAAGAGACACCAATGTTATTCTAGGAGAAAAAACACGAGTTCTTTATGGAACAGGGCAGATAAAAGATCGTCTCTGCGGATTAGATTTTTTAATTTCCGCAAAATCTTTCTACCAAACAAATTCTAAATTAACAGAAACTTTATATAATACAGCGATAAACGCCCTTCAACTTACCAAAGAAGATACAGTTTTAGATGCCTATTGTGGAACAGGTACAATTGGACTAGCAATTTCTAAATATGTTAAAGAAGTTGTCGGAGTTGAAATCGAGCATTCTTCAATTCTCGATGCTGAAAAAAATAAGAAGATAAACAATATTGAAAATATCAGTTTCATCGAAGATGATTGTACAGAATATTTAATGAATAACTGCGAAGAAGGAAAATATTCCGCTGTAGTTATGGATCCACCAAGAGCTGGATCAACTAAAGAATTTATAGCAGCTTTAGAAAAAATATCTCCAAGACAAATTGTCTATATATCCTGTGACCCTGTAACACTAGCTAGAGATTTAGGGTATTTCACAAATTATGAAATTAAACGTGTTATCCCTGTAGACATGTTTCCTCATACTTTCCATGTGGAGACGATTGTGTTGCTACAACGCAAAATGAGCCAAAATTAGAGAAAATCCTTGAATTTGAGTACTTTTATAAGCATTTCAGCTTTGAAAGGAACGAAGAAGGGTATCTTGAGAAGAGGTTGGGCAAGTCCTTCAAGGTTGAGGTATTTGTCAATCTCGGTTGAGTTGATACGTTTGACCACCCATAGAAATTAAGCCAAAAGAGGCGATAAACGCATATAGACTATGCCGTGCTCCAGCCTCGATTGGTTTTTCTTTAAGACGTTGCAACATGTGATACGAGATAAGTGAGGAACCTGGCCTAAAAAAGTAGGAAAAATGCGAGACTAAATTGAGACTTTGTTAGGAAAGTGCTATACTTGAAATAGTAAATTCATATTGCAAGGTGGTTCGATGCTTCAAATAAAAAAGATGCAAAATGTATTTGGCATATCAGGTGTTGTGGGGGCAAACAATTTAAAGAAAATTAATGTTATTTATGCTCCGAATGGTACGGCCAAGACATCCATTTCTGATGCGCTTAGTTTTATTGGGCAGCATAGATATGGCGATATAGTTGATGTCTACGATAAAGAGAAGCCAGTTTCTTTTGAATTAGAGGTTAATGGAAAAAATTATACCGAAGAGAATTGCCCTGAGTTTTGTCTTTTAAAATATTCAGGCATTGAAAAATATGATTTAGTGGAAAATTGCTCAAACCTTGTTGTATCCGCTAAAGTGAAGGGTGAGATTTCAGAATATTTAAAGGCTATAAACTGTTCAAAAGAAGTAATTAAAGCTTTGATTGAAGGAAAATTTGGTAAGAAAAGCAATTCTTCTGCTTTTAAGAATGCCTTTAGCACAATTGCAAAAGTGGAAAACTTTGATGATCCGGATTTATACATCAAACTAATCAATAACATCAATTTCGATGAGCAACCTTTGCCAACTGATGTAGATGAAACTATATTTTTAAATTTAATAAATCAAAAAATGTTGCAGTCTAGTAATACCCCGGAGTTTAAGACTGGAGTTACTGATTATTTTGAGGCTATTAAAAAATCTTCTAATGAAGCGGGAAGACACGAAATCTTCACGAATGGCTTTACCATTGAAAATCTAATTGCGTTTCAGGAGAATGCAAAGAAAACGGGCTATTATAGGGAAGACAATCCTGTGAGAAAGTTGTTTGTTAACGATAAGATTTTAGGCGAAAAAGAAATCGATAACATTATAAACGATGAGATTAAAAGAACTTTTGGCAACAAAGAAGCAAAAGAAAAATTTGATTGCTTGAAGAAAACATTAAAAGGCAACACTAAAGCGATAAACACATTGGAGAAAAGCCCTTTATTGATTCCGCGGTTGAAAGATTATGATTGCTTCATCAGCAGCTTATTTGTGACGCTATTTTCAACGGAATTGTCCAAATTAAAAAATGAGTTAGAAATTATAAAAAACGCCCAAAGCAATATTCAAACTATAAAAGATAAGGATCCCGAATTTGATAGTAAGATAAGTGAAATATGGAATAGGTTTTCTTCAAGATTTAAATTAAAAAAATTTGATTTGCGCATAGACAACAAATTCAATGCGATGATTGGCAAAGAAACCCCGTTTTTCTCAAAGTATATTCCAGATACCGATCGTAAAATTATAGACCCTAAAGAATATAGACTTAGTACTGGTGAAATTAAAATCTATAATCTAATAAACTTTATTTTGACTGTTGAAGCTTTATTGCTAAAGGATGAAAAAGTACATATTGTTCTTGATGATGCAGTTGATTCGTTTGACTACAAAAATAAGTATGGGATTATTGATTATCTGCTGGAAATCAAAGACAACCCTAATGTTCAAATAATTGTTTTCACACATAATTTTGATTTCTATCGTTCTTCTATTTTGGCATTTGGAAAGAAAGAAATTGGTCAGTTTTTTGCCTATAGGGACAAAAATAATTTGATTACTTTTTACGACTCATCGAAGAAAAATTATTACCTTGAAGTTTCAAGTTTTAATGCGTGGAAAACAAGCCCAACGCCAGAACAGTTTTTTGCTTTAATTCCTTTTGCTAGAAATCTTTTGCAACTAAAAACTTCAAGTAAAAACGATGACGTTAAACAAATCGATAGTTTTCTTCACTTCGATAAAGACCTAACAAATAAAACTATCGGAGAATTGGACGGCCTTCTTGAACAGGCTATGGGGATTCACTTGCCGAACGGTTTTAAACAGACTGATATTTATACTACAAAACTAAACAATACGATTGACAACTTAATTGACAGAGAAACGACTTTGGTCGAAACCGATCTAGAGGACAAAATTTTATTGGGTATTTATATTAGAGTGTATTTAGAACGCTTCCTATATATAAACTACCTATCACAATCTGGCTTGGAACCTAACTTGGATTTTAACGTTTACGCGAGAACTTTGGGTCTTATAAGAATCAATCATCAATATTTAAGTGAAGATGACTTGGATAAAACTATTGAAGCTAATTTAATTTCGCCGTGCTATTTGCATGCCAATAGTTTTATGTATGAGCCATTGGTCGATGTCGGTTTAACAGAACTAATTGAAACGGCTAAATGGATTAGAAATAAAAATAAGGGATTATCGCTATGAATTACGACTATAAAACAATAATCATTACATTAAGAAACAAACTAATATTAACTCAAGAAGAGTTTGCAAAATTATTGGGCGTTTCTTTCGCCTCGGTCAATAGATGGGAAAGAGGGCATCATCAACCTACCTATAAAACAAAAAGAGAAATCGTTGAACTTTGCAAGAAAAACAAAATTGAACTAATCACTAATAAGGAGGAGAGATAGATTATGGCGAAGAAAGAAAAGAAGCAAAAACCGTTAGAACAGGTTTTGATGGAGTCGTGTAATAAGCTTAGGTCCAACATGAGCGGAATCAACTATATGTATTTCGTTATGGGATTGGTGTTTTTAAAGTTTGCCTCTCTTAAGTTTGAAAAAAGACGTGAAGAGCTTTTAAATGGGGAGGATTCTTTTGCCGCCGACATGCCTTCTTTTTATACTGAGAAAAACGTTTTCTACATCCCAGAGCAGGCGAGATGGAGTTTGATTAAAAATAATGCTAAAAATAGCAAAATAACTCTAAAAATAATGGAAAATGGTGAATTGAAGGACAAGGATTTCACCATCGGAATGTTGATTGATCACGCTTTGGAAGAACTGGAAAGGTGCAATCAGCAGCTGAAAGGAGCGTTGCCAATAGGCATTTATTCTAAAACGACGCTTCCTTTTTCCAACTTTGCTTCGCTAATTGATGAGATAGACAAGATACGCGAAGACGCCGAGCATCCAATGAACGACCTTATCGGCAAGACCTATCAATATATGCTTAACGCATTTGCAATTAAGACGGCTGACGAGAAAGGCGAATTCTATACACCTGACAATATCGTGGATTTGATTACTACACTGATCGAGCCATACAAAGGAAAAGTGTATGATCCTTGCTGCGGTTCAGGCGGAATGTTTATTCAATCATACAAGTTTGTAGAAGCGCATCGTGGGGATGTGAATTCTATTTCCGTTTATGGGCAGGAATCCAATCCAGATACATGGAAATTGGCAAAGATGAATCTCGGAATTCGTGGCATTCCAGCGAATCTTGGAAAGAAGGAGGCCGACACATTTAGCGACGACCAGCACAAAGATGAGAAATTTGATTTCATAATCGCAAACCCTCCATTTAATCTCAAGAATTGGAGGGGAGAGAAGGAACTTGTTGATGACCCAAGATGGAAAGGGTATGGCCTGCCGCCTGTTTCCAATGCCAACTATGCTTGGATTCTCCACATGCTTTCAAAGCTCTCCTTGAATGGCGTTGCCGGATTTTTGTTAGCCAATGGTGCTTTGGGAGATACCGATACCACAGAAATCAGGAAGAATCTGATTAAGAACGGGAAAATCGAGGCAATCATTGTCTTGCCTAGAGAAATGTTCTACTACACTGATATTTCGGTGACCCTTTGGATTATGAACAATAACAAAGGAGCTAGAAAAGTTATCCAAGACGGAAAAGAAGTTTTGCTAAGAGATAGAACAAATGATGTTCTTTTTGTGGATTTAAGAACAAAAGGACATAAAACTTCAGAAGGCTATGTGGAACTTGATGAATCTGATAGATTGCAAGTCAAAGAAACGCTAAACGCATGGCAATCCCCAAATTGGAAAACGATTTACAAAGACGTTCCTGAGTATTGCCAAAGCTGCACGATTGACGAAATAAGAAACGGCGTAACCGATAAACAGCAAAAGGAAAATGGCACCAACATTCAAGTTTCTGAGACCGATTCCATTTGGTCTCTTGTCCCTTCTAAATATATTGAGTTCATAGATCACGATTTAAACATTGAATTTGAAAAGGAAATGAGCCGTATCCAAAAAGAAATGAAAGAATTGCTTAAGGAAGAAAAAGAATCTCAAAAGCAATTGGAAGATGCGTTCCGAGGTATTGGATATGGCATTGAGTAGATTAAAAATCGGAGACATTATTACGGTTTGCGATGAAAGAAATAGAGATGGTGAAAATTACCCGTTTTACGGAATAAACATATCCAAGGAGTTTATGCCAAGTGTGGCAAATACGCAAAATGTCGATAAAACCAAATATAAAATTGTAAGGTATAAGCGATTTGTTTTTTCTGGTATGCAAACCGGAAGAGACAATTGCATACGTATCAGCATGTATGCAGAGCATAATCCAATCTTGGTATCCCCTGCCTATACAACCTTTGAAGTAACAAACTCAAATGTTTTACCAGAATACTTTTTTATGATTTTTCAATCCAAGGAAATGGATAGATATGGTGCTTTTTTAAGCGATAGTAGTGTCAGGGCAAATTTGGATTGGGACAGGTTTTGTGATATTGAACTAGAAATTCCATCATTAGAGATTCAAAAGAAGTACGTTGCGATATACGAATCATTGCTTGCTAACATGCGCTCATATGAAAAGGGGCTAAATGATTTAAAATTGGTTTGTGACAGTTATATTGAAAAGTTACGAACAATCAAAAGAACATCACTAAAAGGATGCCTGAAAGAAAGCGACGAACGGAATGAATTGCTTTTAGCAAAAAGCGAAAAAGGCGTTAGCATTCAGAAAAGTTTTATTGATACTAAGGCTAAGGCCGAGAATATCAAAAAGCAAAAGTTGGTTAGGCATGGCTTTTTTGCGTTCAACTCCAACACTTCAAGGAACAGCGATACAATATCTATTGCTTTAAACGATGGCGATCCTTGTGCTGTGTCAGGCACTTACGTTGTTTTTTCCTGTACCAACAAAATTTTACCAGAATACCTGTATTTATGGTTCAAGAGAAAAGAGTTTGATCGTTTTGCTAGATTTAATTCTTGGGGATCTGCAAGAGAAACGATTTCTTTAAAGGATTTCGAACAAGCAGAGATTGCAATTCCGGAGTTGAATGTTCAAAAGAACATTATCGAAATTTTATCCACATATCAGAAGCGAAAAAATTTTGTTGAGACAATAAAAAAACTGGTTGCTTCTATTTGTCCAATTTTAATTCGTGGCTCTATTTTAGAAGAAAGAAGAAAGGGCGATGCGCTATGAGTTTCCACGAAGAATTAAATTTGTTTGTTTTTGATTATTTAACGAATGACAAAACGAATACTGCGTTATTGCTTGATGGCGAATGGGGAACGGGGAAAACTTATTATGTAAAGAATGTGTTAATGCCTTTTCTCGAAGGCAAAAAGAAACAAGTGGTTTACGTTTCTCTATACGGAATAGAAGATGCTGAATCTTTAAGCAAGAATATATTTACTGAATCTCGTTTGAAGGCAATTAATTCGACCGCAATGACCATAATCTCTGGCACGGCGAAAACGGTCATACGTGGTGTTTCAAGTTATTTTGGAGTTGACCTTAATGGTGGAGCCAGAGAGTGGAAAAAACTGGCAAAATTCGCCAACTTAAAGGACAAGCTATTAATAATTGATGACCTTGAAAGACATTCGCCAAAATTCAACATCATTGAGATTCTTGGATATATTAACAACCTTTGTGAGCAAGACGGAATCAAGGTTCTGCTTGTTTGTGATGAAAGGTCCTTGGGCTCAATCGGGCTGCCCGAGGAAGAATTGACAAAATACAAAAAAATCAAAGAAAAGACGGTAGGGGACACGATAAAATTTTTGCCAAATTTAGACGAGTCTATTGCCTCGATACTTAAAAACTTCGATTTGTCGTATCTTGGAGACCAGCAAAAATTGATCAAAGACTTGAAAACGATAAACAATGAGAAAAAAATAAATTGCTTTAATCTAAGATCTTTTTCTAGGGCTTGCCAGAAAATGTTCGGAATTCTATCACGCGTTAAAGACTTTCAGCGAGATGATAATGAAGTTTTTTTGGATTTTATTAAAACGTCATTTTTTGGATTGGTCGCTTTCTACTTAAGACTATCGAAGGATTCTTCTCTAAGCTATTTGCCTAATTATGGGATGTCCTCCTCCGAATTGGGAACGAGTCGCCACCCGCTTTATAGATATGCCTACGATTACTGCATTTATCAAATATTTGATATTTTCGCATTTAAGCAAGCGTATTTGCTATTTTTAAAGCAAAGGCAGAGCCAAAAGAATAATAAAGTTATTTCAATAATCCAATCATATTATTTAGTTAACGATGATGAGCTGGCAAATGCTCTTGCAGAGCTAAATGATTCGATTGCTAATGGCTCAATTACTTGTGAAAGCTTTACTGGTATTGCCACATATTTGATTGCGATTAAACATCATTTTAAATATGACATTGATAAAATTTTGAGCTCGATGATAGAGCGTGTTCAAAATGAGCCTTTTTCACAAAAGCTTATAGACTCATTAGATTCGTTTTCTGGATATTATTTAGATGAAAAAGACTGCATAAACGATTTCGATGATTTTAAAAACAGGCTGAAAAATGCAATTTTGCCTACAAATATCGCTCGCAAAAGTAATCATCTCAATGCGGAAAATCTCTCCCAGTTTATTGAAAATATTTATAAAAACAAGGATAGATGGATGATAAGCAGGGAAGGGTTTTCCACTTATATAAATTTTCAAGAGTTACTTGATTTTATTGAAAGACCGGAGTGTGACGCTAGATGCTTAGATGAAATCAGAGGCATGTTTTTATCTTTGTATTCTGGAATAGCAAATATTGTTGATTTTTGTTTTAAAGATTTAGCGCCGATAAAAGAAATTAAGGCTCAAATTAACAACTTGCAAAGTAAATGTATTTTTGAAGGAAAAGCAAAAAAGCTACAGCTTAAGTGGCTTTCACAAAATTTGGACAATATTTTGTGTCAATTGGAAAAAGGTGGTGACGAACATGAGCGAATATAATTTTTCGGAATCCTCATTTGAAAACGCTGTAATAGATTTGTTCAAACAACAAGGGTATCAATATTCATGCGGATATGATCTCCATAGAACAAGTGAGGAGGTCATCCTAACTGATGACTTTAAGAGCTATCTTTCAAGAAGGTACTCTTCATTAAATTTGCAGGAATCGGAAATAGACTTTATTTTGCATAGTCTTTTGTCTTCTAGGGGTACTTCGCTTTATTCGACGATGAAAGAAACTCTTGCGGCACTTCGAAACGGAATAACCTTGGATAGAAGTACTTATGGCCTGGCTAATGAATATATAGAATTTTTTGATTATAACAGCAGTGAGAACAACGTTTATAGAGTCGTTAATCAATTTGAGGTGAAAGACGTCTCTACTAGAAGGCCAGATGTTGTAATTTTCATCAACGGCATCCCCGTTTCTGTGATTGAGCTGAAAACCGTGAGCGATTCGGAGGTAAAACTCTATGAAGCTTATGAGCAATTGCATATTCGCTATACGAGAGATATCGAGAATCTCATGCGCTTTTCGTTCGTATCCGTCATATCAGATGGCGTAAACACGAAATGCGGTTCTTTGTTTGCCGATTACAAACATTATTTTCCTTGGAAATCAACCGATGGAAAATCCTATGCGAATGATGGCATAGACAGTCTCGTGACTATGGTCCAAGGCTTGTTTGACCATTCAACGCTTCTGAATATTTTAAAGAATTATGTGTATTTTCCAGATGTGTCAAAACGCGATTTGATGGTTTTGCCAAAATATTCCCAATACTACGCGAGCGAACTTTTGTTCGAAAACATCAAAAAGCACATGAGGCCGAAAGGCGATGGGAAGGGCGGAACGTATTTTGGCGCAACCGGATGTGGAAAATCGTATACGATGCTTTTCTTGGCGAGAAGATTAATTACTTCGCCGGAGCTTAATTCTCCGACGATAATCCTTCTCACTGACAGAACCGATTTAGACGACCAACTTTCAAAAACGTTTGAAGCATCCAAAGAATATCTAATCGATAAGAACACAATGAACGTTTCTTCTAGGGAAGTCCTTAATGAAAAAGTTAAAGGCGTTACCAGCGGTGGTGTCTTCTTGATGACGGTTCAGAAATTCGACGAGAACGTCAAATTGCTAAGTGATAGGGACAACATCATTTGCATTTCCGACGAAGCGCATAGAACCCAGGTCAATCTTGATGCCACCTTGAAAATCGAAGATGACGGAATTAAAAAGCATTACGGTTTTGCGACATATTTAAGGAATTCCTTCCCTAATGCCACCTATGTCGGCTTCACGGGAACGCCAATCGACGCCACGATAAACGTTTTTGGACCGATTGTCGCGTCATACAAAATGAAACAGGCGGTAGACGATGGTTCTACGGTTGGAATCGATCTTTTGCCAGGCCCATCAGCGGTAAGACTAGACGATGCCAAGATGGCAATCGTTGACAAATACTATGAAGATCAATTGAAAAATGGGACGAACAAATACGAAGTCAACGAATCAATCAAGGAGATGTCGAAAATCAGGACGGTAATCGACAATGACTCGAGACTCGATCTGATTGTCGACCATTTTATCAAGCATTACGAGTTGAGGGTCAAGGAAGGATCGACTGTTAAGGGCAAGGCGATGTTTGTCTGTTACGATAGGAAAATAGCCTTTAAGGTTTACAAGAAAATACTGGCAAAAAGACCTGAATGGAATGTTCCTTGCAAGACGCAAGAAGATGAATCTCACCTTTCTTATGAGCAGCTAAATAGGCTTAGGCCTGTGGAGATGATCAAATTGGTCGCCACGAGAAGCGATAACGACGAGCCTGATTTGTACACTCTTTTGGGAACAGAAAAAGACAGAAGCGATTTAGCGGTCCTTTTTAAAGACGAAAATTCAAATTTCAAGATTGCCGTTGTTGTCGATATGTGGCTGACCGGATTCGATTGTGAATGCCTTGACACCATGTATCTTGATAAACCATTGGAAAAGCATAGCTTGATTCAAACTATTTCGCGGGTTAATAGGGTATTCGAAGGAAAAGACAAAGGCTTGATTGTCGATTACATTGGCATTGAGGCCTCTTTGGCGAAGGCCATGCAACTTTATAGTGGTGACATCAATCCTGTAAGCGAAATCGATGCATCTTATGTCATTTTCAAAGACCAAATGTCTCTGATTGACAACTTGATGAACGGATTTGATTACTCGAAATTTGAGAAAGGAACCGATTTGGACAGATTACTCACTTTGCAAAAAGGGATGGAATTCGTCCAAATGAAAGAAGAGAGAGAAACACGCTTCATGGGGCTGACCCAAAGAATGAAAAAGGCGTTCGACATTTGTGTTGGCGATCCTAGAATCAAAGACGAGGAGATGTTCAGACTCCATTTCTATTGCGCAATCCGTTCCGCGATTATGAAAATCGGCCGCGAAGGAACGCCAGATTCAACACGAATGAATGAAGAGGTTAAGAAACTCGTCGATGCCTGTATATTTGCTTTGAAGGACCAAAGCGAAGGCGAATTGACAAAAACGGAGATTTTCAGCGAAGAATACCTTAAGAAAATACAAGGCATTCCATACAAGAACGCAAAATTTAAAATGCTGTTGGAAATGCTAAGAAAAGCAATTTCGAAGTATTCGCGTACCAACAAATATAAGGCTGAAGAATTCTCTAAACGCATGAGGAGCTTGGTTGACAAATATAACAATCGAGATGGTGAAATATTGGTTTCCAACAATGACGTTATCAATGATTTTATCGATTCCTTGAGCGAAGAAGCACGAAAAATTCTTGAAGATCTTAAAAAAGATGCAGATGAATTTAGAAAAATGGGAATAACATTTGAGGAAAAGGCCTTTTACGACATATTGAAAGCGATAAGGGATAAATACAAATTTGAGTATTCCGAAGAAAGGCTTATTGAATTGGCGAAAAAGGTTAAAGGAATTATCGATGATAAGGCTAAATATACAGATTGGTCTTCAAAATCAAACATTAAGGCTAGCCTTCAATCGGATATCATTCGGCTTCTTAATCGAAATGGATATCCTCCAATGACATTCGAGGATGTTTACGAGAAGGTTTTGGCTCAAGTAGAAAATTTTAAAAAGTACGAAGCATAAACGTTTCCGCCTAAAAAATATGCGTTTGAAAGGCGATCCATGAAATAAAACTGATTCTTGGAAAAGTAGTGAATTTATAGACATAAAAATTTAAAATATAAGGGAGGTGAGAACATATGAAATCGATTATTGCCAAGATAAGGCCGCCATTTTTATCATTAATAAAAAGCGGTACAAAAAAGCGCGAATACCGTCTTGCCTCTCCAAAATACACCTCTTTAAATGTGGGCGATAGATTGATTCTCGTTTCAAATCAAGACACAAGTGATTTCGTTGTCACAAGAGTTAACAAAATAAATAAGTTTTGTGATTGGGAAAGTGCCTTGGGCGAATATTGGAAAGAGGATTTTAAAGGCTTATATTCTAATTTCGATGAGCTGATCAAAGAATGCCATAAGTTTTATCCAGCAGATGAAGTCAAAGAATTTGGCATTGATGTTTTTGAAATCGTATTAGATGAGCCGTCATTCGAAAATGCCAGATTTCTTTTGGATACGAACGTCATTGTCCAAAGGGAAAGCGTAAGTAATTGCTGCACCGAGATTAATTTAGTATATCAATCGATTGATAAGCTCAAAGGAACAAAATTGTATCATCCAATTTCAAGAGAAGAGTTGGACGGATATCGGGATGAGAAAATAAAGGCTTCAATGATTACTAAACTAAATTCGTACGAAGAGCTTAACGATTCACCAATCGTCGATGATTATTACAAAAAAATCGTCACGCCTTTGGGAACTGACAAAAACAGTGATAACGACAATAAAATTCTTTATCAGGTTCATAGCGGGAAGGTTGATTTTTTAATCACTGAAGATCGTGGGATTCTACGAAAAGCAAAAGAATTATATTTACGAGATAGGGTGTTAAGCGCTAATGAGTTTTTAACTGCGGTTGAAAAGCGTAATCCTAGCTTGATTGAATATGACGCTTTGTCGGTTTCTCTAGTAAAGATCGGTTCCTTAGATATCGATGATCATTTCTTCGACACTCTTCGCGAAGATTATGGCGGTATAGCCTTTAACCGTTGGCTGACGAAAAAAGCAGAAAGCGAGGCATATGTTTTTAGAAACAACGAAGGAATTCAGGGCTTTTTGTATTTAAAACAAGAGGGGAAAAACGAGGATTATTCTGATTTCGACCCAATGCTTAAGCCAAAAAGAAGGCTTAAGGTAGGGACGTTCAAAATAAACAGCACTGGAATTCGCTTAGGAGAAAGATTCCTAAAAATCATTTTTGATAATGCCTTGAAACAAGGTGTCGATGAGATTTACGTCACGATGTTCAAGGATAAACGAAAAGAAGTTGCGAACCTAAAAAGCTTGATGGAGAAATGGGGATTCGTAGAAAAGGGTGCGAAGAGCAACGGAGAAATCTATCTTGTGAAAGATATGAAAAACTACGACGATGAGAAAGACCCCAAATTCAATTATCCATTAACTAAAAACAATCGCTCAATTTCTTTTTTGCCAGTTGTTGCGAGATACCACACGAAATTGTTCCCCGATTTGCATTTGAGGAACGAAGATGCGACGTTTTTTGACGGAGCTTGCAGCTATGCGATAGAAAAGATTTACGTTACTGCATGGAATAACGTTGATTTAGAGCCAGGTTCTTTATTGTGCGTTTACTGCATGGCCGACTATAACAAAAAATACCGCTCTTCTGTCACCGGAGTATGCATTCTTAGTGAAGTCACTCATACTTCAAGTCCGGATGATCTTGTTAATAAATGCAAAAACAGATCTGTATTTACGGAAGCCGAACTACGTGAGCTCTACGTCAAAAGACGCTTCACGACCATTGTAAAGGTTCTTTATCTAAAGGCTTTTGATCGCAAGATTAATTATGATTGTTTGGAAAGCGAAGGACTGTTAAGCACCCAAGGTCCTCGATTGAATTCAAAGCTTACTTATGAACAATATCTTGAATTGGTTAAATTAGGAGAAGAAGCAGAATGAAAAAAATAATAATTTCGATAAATCCAGAGCATGTGAATAACATCATCAACGGAACCAAGAAATATGAATATCGCACTAAAGCGGCGAAAAAAGACGTTAATAAACTGATTATCTATGAGACTATGCCAGTCAAAAAGGTGGTTGCCGAAGCGGAAATCGTTGAAGTTTTGGCACTTGAACCGAATGCTTTGTGGGAAGAAACGAAGGATTATTCTGGCATAACGAAAAAGTTCTTTGATGGATATTTTAAGAACAGAAAAGTAGCTTACGCTTACAAACTTGGAAAAATTAATGTTTATGATGAACCAAAATCGTTGAACGAATTTGGATTGAGGACGGCCCCTCAATCATTTGCCTACGCAAAATAACATTAAAATTTTTCAAAAAGGGCTAATTTTTGACACTGATACTTACCTATTAGGTGAGGAAGGTGTCTTTTTGTTTTGCCCTAGAGGTTGTGAGGGTTACGCTATCACGACGTAGAAACGACGTTACATCCTTATTCGGTATTACAAACACAGTTAAGACTTAATAACGGTGTGAGGGAGGAGAAATGATGAATTTTGTTAGACCCCAGATCTATTTCAAAAGGAAAGAAGAGATCGAGAAGCTGGAAGAAGATTTTAGGAAAGACTGTGAAACAAGCGTATCCGAGTATCTAAGGAAGCTTGTTTTGCTTGGCTACCAATCGAAGAGGAAGGAGGATGCTGTGTCCATTAGCACTGAGCTGAAAAGACTCCAGCGGCAAACGGAGTCTTTGAAGCAAGATTTGAGTCTCATAAAGAAATGCGTGTTCGCGATATATGAAATCATCGAGAAGAAAGAAGGTGAATAATCTTCGTGTGGACGTTTCCGTTTCGTATTTTCCAAGGAACATGAGAAGGAAGAAACTCTTTTCTTTGATTACCAAGTCTTCCCTTGTGTCCGTCAAGTCTTCCTTCAAGCGCGTCGGCTTCTTCCGAAAAGGAGTCTACGACGCGCTTGGAAACGTTTGGCTGATAAAGATAGAGATCACGAAAAGCAAATCCTCGTTCCATTTCTCTCAAACCAAATCCCTCTTTTATGTTATCAGGGAAAGGATGAAGGGATTGCTCGACAAGATGGAACTAAGCCGTTCAAACGTTTTATGGCTCATCGGGGTGGACCATTTCGATACGATATTCGTCTCTTTTTACGAGAAAGAGCCCACCTTCTACAGCGTGAGGAAGAAGGAATACGAATATAGGAAAGGGAAGATAGCTTTGGATCTCATCTTTGATTTCAAGGAGAAGGTGACGAAATCGTTGAGAAGATTGGCGGAAGCGGAGGAGCTTTTGAGCTAAGGGAAACACATATTTTTGTAAACAAGATAAGACGGGCCACAATCTGCCACAGCAGCCTGTCTATTGCCCGTCAGGGTCTTGTGACTGGGATACCCAGCTCACGGCAAAAAAAGGAGGAAGAATCTTATAACGGATAAGGAAAACGAATTGGTGATGGAGATGTAGTGATGGAGATGTACGCTTCTTTGAAAAGAGGCAATTTCATGGAGTATCAAAAACTGAAGGAGGATAAGCGCCTATCCAGAAGGCAAAGGAAAAGGATCAAGGATGAAGCGATAGATAGAATTGTATCATCCCCTTTGTCGAACAGGATGATTGGGGCGACAGCCATTGACGAGAACGCTTTGGATTGCATCGTTGAGATGGGGATGCTTACGAAGATATTCCATCTAGGTTTGATAGACGAGAATGTGTTTGTGAAAACGAAGGATGATGTTTTAAAAAGACACAGCGCTACTCATTCGATATTGTCGTTGGTTGGAGGATAGGCTTTTCTAACGTATAAAACCCTTGAATTTGCTCCATCTGGGATGAGTAGCAGCGTCTCCATGTTATAATGGGTTTGGAGCACGGCTTCAAACTCTATATCTCGGCAAAACAAGGAGGAAAAAAGAAATGCCTGATATCAAAGTTATCAAAGCCAATGCTATCCCTGGCAAGAAAAGCCAAGGGAAGAACAGGAGATTGAGAGTGGCGGCCTATTGCCGCGTCTCCACGGATGGTGAGGAACAAATCAGCTCCTACAATTCGCAGCTCTCATACTACAGGGAATACATCTCTAAGAACCCAGACTGGGTCATGGCCGGAATCTACGCCGATAAGGCGATTACCGGAACCAAGGCCGACAAAAGGCCTGACTTCATGAGGATGATTAACGATTGCCTCAACGACGAGATAGATATGGTTGTCACCAAATCCATCTCAAGGTTCGCAAGAAACACCGTAGACACTCTCCATTACGTCAGGATGTTAAAGGAAAGGGGAATCGCAATCTTCTTCGAGGAGGAACATATCAACACACTCTCCATGGATGGCGAACTGATGCTGATGGTTCTCTCTTCCGTCGCTCAGCAAGAGGTCCACAACACGTCCGAGCACGTGAAGAAAGGCCTTAAGATGAAGATGGAAAGGGGCGAGTTGGTCGGCTTCCAAGGATGTCTTGGATACGATTATCACACCGAAGACAAAAGCGTCACCATCAACGAAGAGGAGGCGGAGACCATCCGCTACATCTATCGAAGATATCTCGAAGGGATGGGATGCATGGTCATCGCCAGGGAATGCACCCAGCTAGGCTTCAAGACCAAAGCGGGGAACACGACTTGGCACGATTCAGGGATAAGGGGAATCCTCAGAAACGAGAAGTACTGTGGCGACATCCTGATGGGGAAGACTTTCACGGTCGACCCAATAACCAAAAGAAGGCTCAGGAACTTCGGAGAAGAGGATAAGTATTACCTTGAAAACCATCATACGGCAATTATCTCTAAAGAGGATTTCATGGCAGCCCAAACAATTCTTGACAATCGCGGCACGCCAAGGAGGATTGTGGACGGAAAGAGGCAGGAAAAGCTTTCAAGGCAATATGCCTTCTCATGCATGGTCAAATGCGGCTATTGCGGCGCGACCTTTACCAGAAGAAACTGGCATAAGGGGAAAGGCTATGACAAAGTCGTTTGGCAATGCGTGAACAACACCAAAGGCGGGAAGAAGTGCTGCGAGCGTTCCAAGGCCATTCCGGAAGAGGTGCTCGAAGGCGCGTTCATCGATGCCTACAACTACCTGTCAAAGAACAAGAAAGTGTGCTTCGACAAGCTCTATAAGAGCATCAAATCTAATCTCAAGGATGAAGATCTCGCTTCTCTCATCGGGAAGAACGAGAGGAAGCTATCTTCTCTCGAATTGAAGAAAAAGAATTTGGTTGATTTGAAACTTTCCGACGGGATAGACGAAAAGACCTACAAGGATGCCTTTGATGACGTTGTTGGCAGGATCAACGCCGTGAATGCCGATTTGGAAATGCTCAAGGCTGATAAGGAAGTTTTCGATTCCAAAGTGGAAAAGATCAAGCTGATCGAGGCTGTCATCAAGGAAGGGAACGAGATTACCACATTTGACCGCTACCTATTTGAAGTTACGGTTGAGCGTGTCGTCGTCGGCGAGGAAAACGACCCATACAAGATCAAATTCTTCCTAAAGACGAAGCAGGTTTACGAGGTCAATGCCATGGAGTACATCCTCAAGAAGAAAAGAGGTACCTTGATCAATGGATTTTCGTATCAACACAAAGCAGACGACGTTGGTCATCAGCCGTTAGGCAAATCTCCCGATACATGTGGAGACTGTGGTGTTGCTTAGTCGCAAAAATGGCTAAAAAAGGTCAAAAATCATAAAAAGCTGAAGGATTTCCTACTTCTTAAAAAAGCGGGAAGTCCTCTTTTTTGTTGCAAAAATCACTCTAATGCCGGTAAAGCGGTAAAAATAGGGCCTTTACTAGAGGGTGGAAACAAATCGACACTCAAAATGAACGCCCATCCTACCTCGTATCGACACAGGAACAGGTGACTAGCATCTATACACGATGGAAGGAACAGGTCAAAAAGCCCATAATCATCGGCATTTTCGGAAATTCGTGATTTTCTCATTTTTTGCGCTTTCAGGATACAGTGCAACTACACATTCAACCTGGAAAACCGATTTTTGGCCTAAAAAAGGGGGGAAAAACAGGGGTATAGTTTGATTGAAAGGGCAAAAAACTCGAAAATCGTTATCACATCAATAAAAAATAGGTTTAGAAAATTTCGATATTTGTTAGGAATTAAAGGGAGATAACACATAAATAGACATAAATCATTAATAATTTCTGATACATCTGTTACACTAATAATGAAATTAGGTGATACGAATGAACCAAAATTACAAAATACTAGAAAAGATGATAGAGAGCGGAGATGGAAGCCTATCCAGAAAAGATACAATCGCAAATGGTGTTCCACCTGCGTCTTTCGCAAGATACGTAAGTTCCAATCGTCTCGTCAGAATAAGGCGTGGCGTTTACGCGAAAGACGGAGCCGTCGATGACCTCTTCCAACTTCAAAGAAGATATCAGAGGATTGTCTATTCCGGCATAACTGCGCTTTATCTCCTTAGGCTGACCGACAGGATTCCGGATTCGATTGAGTTCACAATCCCTAAGGAGTGCCGCGTGAGAAAAGAAAGCATAGGGTGTAATGCTATTTGTCACATCGAAAACAACGAGGAGCTGTTTCATTTGGGAAATGTCAGTACCGGAACCATGTTCGGGAACAACGTCACTTGCTATTCAAAGGAAAAGATGGTTGTGGAGATGATACGGAAAAGGGACGATTATGATTCCGAACTTTTCCTCAAGGCAGTTAAGACGTTTTTGAATGGAAAGGATAAGGACATGGACTTCCTCTTCCAATACGCGAGGATGAGGAAAGTGGAAGAGAAGGTATATCGGATTCTGGAGGCAATGGATTATGAGGATTAACAGGGATTCGCTTTTTATGCGACACGGAAGGTTTGTTTTCAACAATTGATTTCTTAATTTGCTTGTTATAGTTGCAAATATTTAGAAAACATAAAAAAATGCCACAATAACTATGAAATAACAATGACGCAGTGTATAATAATAGTAAAGGAGGCAGGCTATGAGACTATACAAACGGGAGAGGTATCTGTCCAAAATGCGCGCTTTTTTCCACGACGATGACCTCATCAAAGTGATAACTGGGATACGCAGATGCGGGAAATCCAGCCTCATGCAGACCATAGCGGAAGAACTCAAAGAAGGTGGCGTTGCGAAAAACAACATTATTTACATCGATCTCGATAAACGTGGGTACAAAAGCATTCGGAACGCCGAACAGTTAGATGCATTAATCGAATCCGCCACGCAAGCGAAAGGGATGAAATACCTTTTCATAGACGAGATTCAGAACGTCGAAGGCTTCGAAGAGGTAATCAACGGGTTCAGGTCGGAAGGCGACTATTCGATTTTCATAACGGGCTCAAATTCCTATTTGCTCAGTGGGGAGCTCGTGACGAAACTGACCGGTAGATACCTTGAGTTCGAAATGTTTCCACTGACATTCGACGAATACGAGGACATGAAGAGGTTTTATGGGCGGGAGATAAACCCCAATGCCGAAATAGAATTGAATAGCTATATTTTGGAAGGCGGATTCCCACGAGCTATTCAAATTGACAGCCCTTCGGATAAGCGCACCTACGTGAAGGGAATCATCGATGAGATCTTCGAAAAAGACATAAAACGAAGAGTGAAAATCAAGGACGTTCAGTCCTTTGAATTGGTTCGGAATTACATCATCAACAATTTCGGCGCGACGACAAGCATCAACAGCCTGCACGAAGCACTTCTCAAAAACGGCATGGCCATCAGCCGCGCGACGGTGACTCGGTATATAAAGACGTTGGTTGACGCAAAGATTCTGTACGAATGCAAAAGGTTCGATATGAAATCGAAAAAAACGCTTTCCGGAGAGCAAAAGTATTACGTTGCCGACCTAAGTTTTTACTACGCGATGAACACGGACAACCGGATCAATTACAGGCCGACGCTGGAGAATATCGTGTATCTATACGCCAGATGCCTCGATTACGCGGTAAGCGTGGGACGAATCGGAAAGCTGGAATGTGATTTCATCCTCAGGGATGTCAACATGGATTATTCATATGTGCAGGTGGCTTATAAGATATTGCAGAGCAAAGATACGGAAGATCGAGAATACAGGCCGTTAGAGAGCATACGGGATAACTATAAAAAATATGTGATGACAACGGACTATATCCTGCAAAAGAGAAATGGAATCCTCCATGTTAATCTGATGGATTTCATAGGCGGGGGAAAACGATTTTAAGCGTAGGACTTGCCCATTAAAAACATGCCAAAAGCGGATGCTACGATTAAAAAAATGGTTTTTAAAGAAGACACCGATTCAGGAAAAATCGCAATCGGCATGGGACGGGGTAGAAAAAATCATTCCCACGCAGAGAATAAATTACTGGTTTTCTGCTCGAAGAAGACGACTTATGCAGGGGGCTGTGGAAATCCTATACGAGGAAAGCGGGCTATGCCTACTTTGAAATGAACTTCAACAAACCAATTTATTCAGTGCTATATAGTGTAGGCTTTTGGAGCAATTCTGAAAATTTAGATGGTACTGCTGCGCTTAAAATAAAAGACAGCAATGGTAATTGGACTCAAATGACCAATTTGCTTTCTTTTCAATTAAACGCTAGAGGACAAGGGCTAAAACGATATTCTATTTATTTTCCTAACGGAATTTATGGGCTCAAATTTGAATGCACTGCAACAGCAACCGGCAGTAGAAACATGGGAAGACTGTCAATTGATGATATTGTTTTTGGTATGAAAGCCGGAAGCAACGATAATAATTATTACATTACAAATTATAGAAAGACTGTAGCATAAGGATAAGAGATGATTGACACGATGAAAACAAATTTGAAGAAAATATTTGCATTATCCCTCATTTCTTTTGCCTTGTGTGGCTGCAACGAAGGAGCGAATGTCGCCATTCTCAAAGTCGGATTTGATAAATGCATAGGTACCTCTTCTCCTACTCCTCAGGTGGGCCTTGCATTCACTTCTAAAAGTAAGCAATCACTAAATGCTGCTTTTGATGTATATGTAGGCGCTAGAAAAGGTTTTTCCGAAGATTGGGAAAATGATCTATGGGGTTGCAATCCGGGATATGGGAAGTTCGCCATTAATAGAGAGATTAAAACCGAAGCTGGCGAGACTTTCAAAAACGATTACATGATTATTGACGATTTTCCAAACGAGGAGAAATACCTCTTAACCTATGAGACTATCGAAGGGACTGTAGATGGTGTCATTCCGCATTACAGCGGTTATATTGAAGATACGTTTGATTTCTCCTCTATTAATCTAGCAAAGGGGAAAATCGGGTACCACATCGTTTTTTACGATGATATAAATCAAAAGCTTTTCGATGAAAATGTGTATCTATATGGCATTTATTGGGGCGGCACCATGAATTTTGAAAAAGTCAATGAAGAAGTTGTACTCTCCATATAAATGTTCTTCGGCCAAAGCGAAATTCTTGCTGATCTTCAAGAGGGAACCAAATGCTTAAGCTTCCAAGGGTCGGAACTGCGCTAAACAGTTTTATGCATGTTTCCGTGATTGGTCATGGAATGCTGGAACTAGCGATAATTTACAAAACCACCAATGCTTATGGGGTAACTATTCACAAGATGCAAAACTACGAGATATACTCGGACGATAGGCATCCAAATATCCAGAATATAAAAGCGATCATCGATTCGTTGCTGTCACAGGCATTAAGCACCAACGCTGTAATCAAAATTACAATCAATGAAGCCAGAAATTACGTTTGGGTTGGTGGAGAACAATATAGCGGACGATTGTTTTTATAAATAGTCTCTGAAAATGTCATTCATCTAAATCATAAAAAATAACTGGATGATGCAACCCATACATGTAAGGCGTGCAGTTTTTGCCAGTTGCACAGTCATGTTCAAGCTGTAGTAGATATGTTCCTTTCACACTGTGCCTCATATGGGTAGACCAGTTCTTTGCGTCCATGTTATGCATGTTGAGACTATTGTGCTGCTTCAGCGCAAAAACGGCTAAAAAAGGCCAAAAATCATAAAAAACGGTTGGATTTCCTACTTCTCAAAAAGCGAGAAATCCTCTTTTTTGTTTCGTAAATGCATCAATAGCGATAAAAATAGAATTTTTACTCATATGGAGGAATATTAAAAAAGAACAAAAAGATATCAACACATTCAAAATATCTGCTAATAAAAAATTCAACAATATTTGGCTAGAAAATGTTTATAAATTAAATTATGTTAATAATGAACTAGTCAAAACAAACATAGATAAAGTTACATATAATAAAACACAAGATTCTATTGCTTTGAATTTAGAAAAGAATGAAAACTGTGTTGGATATTATTTTGAAGTTAAAGTTGCATATATTCTAAAAGATATAAGAGGCTTCATGTACTATACAGGTTCAATGGTGTTATTTTAAATAAATTTGAATTGTGGTCCTAAAAAAATTAAGGCCATTTTTTTATTAAAAAATAAATTTAAAATTATCTTATTCCAATATAAGTGTTATTTGTAACATTATCAGCATTTTTAAGTGCAAAAAATATTGATAATTGCACCTGAAATTAATAAAATAATATTATAGGTGCAATTTATGAGTGTAAAAAGTAATTTCTTTAAACTAAACAAAACTGATTTTGACAAATATTTAAATGATTTAAAAACCTCAAATAACAGCATTCATTTATTGGAAGATAAATTCTTTTTTAATCAAACAGTTGAAATATCTAATATGGTAATATCCTTAAATAAAAAAATCCTGGGATTAGATTTTATTATCAATTCTTTTACAGAATTTTCAAAAAAACAAATAATTCAATCATTTATAATTGATGAAATTGAATCTACAAATAAAATAGAAAATATTTTTTCAACCAAACATGATATTTTTAAAATAATTAGCGAAGCATCTAAATCCAAAGAAAAAAAGATTATATCTATTGCCAATGCCTATCAATATTTGTTAGAAAAAAAAGGAACGTACATAAAGTCTATTCAAGATATTAGAAATCTTTATAACATTGTTTTAAAAGATGCTATTGAAAAAAGTGATTTACCAGATGGCATATATTTTAGAAAAGAACCTGTTTATATAACTAATGGAATTAACAATATTCATGTAGGAATAAGCGATGAAGAAAAAATTAATAAACTAATGAATGAATTTGTAAACTTTTATAATTCCAAAAATGATGTACTTATTAAAATGATTTTATGTCATTTTATGTTTGAATATATACATCCATTTTATGATGGAAATGGTAGACTAGGTAGATTTTTATTTTCTAATGGAATTTATTTTGAAACTAAAAGTTATTTTTCTTTTGCTATATCTTCTTCTTTATTACATGAAAAAGATAAGTATTATAAGGCTTTAAAAATAGTAAATGATAAATATGAATTCGGTTGTCTTAATGCATATGTAGAAACTATTTTAATAATTTTAAACAATCAAATTGATTTGTTAATAAGAAAGATAAATACAGAAAAAGCTAAATTAAATGACTTTAAACTAAGTTTCAAAATGACAAAATCAGAAGTAAAAATTTCAAAATTGATAAGTGAAGCTTCTATCTTCTCATATTTTGGTGTTTCAAATGAAGAAATACTTAAAGAAACTCAAGTTTCCAAAAGAACTTTAATTTATACACTGAATAAGTTTAAAGAAAAAAATATTTTAATCGACACTAAAATAGGTAAATTTGATTATCATAAATTCATTATTTAAATTTTTTAAATATTGAATTTATCTCATTTAATAAATATTATCAAAATAATGATATTGCAAAATATCTATACATAATTATAAAGTAACAATTCGCAAATTATATTTCTTTCGAATAAAATAAAAAAATGATATAAATTTATTAGAAAGAATAATTTTAAGGCTCAAAATGGAACAAGAATTAATTTTAGTAAACCCTTCAGAAGAATATTTAAAAGAATTATTAGACTATAGGAATGAATTTTTAGCTAATGGAAATTCAATGGACGGATGTGGACCATTAAGAAAATTTACTGATATGAAAGAATATCTTAATGAAACCAATAAATATCTTAATCCCGCTACTCTTCCAGAAGGAATGGTTATTGCTACACAATTTTTATGTATAAGAAAAAGTGATAATAAACTAGTAGAAATGATACAAGTTAGACATTACTTCAATGAATATTTAGAAAAATATGCTGGACATATAGGATATTCTGTAAGACCATCTGAAAGAAGAAAAGGTTATGCTTCTTGGATGCTAAATAATATAAAACCATTTTGTAGAAGTATTGGATTAGACAAAATTTTAGTTTGCTGTTTAAATAATAATGTTGGAAGTAGAAAAACAATATTAACGAATGGCGGAATTTACGATGGTACAGTTTATAATGAATCCCAAAATAAATATTTAGAAAGATACTGGATTAATTTAAAAGACAAAGACTAATAGAAAGGAAAATGTAAATGTATGGTTCAATATATTTAGTAGTAAAAGATTTTGACAAGTCTTTAAATTTTTATGAAAAAATATTTAACAAAAAAGTAAATGCCATAAATGGTAAAAAATTTGCTATATTCAATTTAGACGGATTAAATTTATGTCTTATGAATGGATATTATGATTCTTTACACCCAGAACAAAAAGAAACCAAAAGCGAAAAATATCCTGAGTATGATAATCTAAATGAAATTGCTAATACAGCAAATTCAAAAAAAGTATTCATTAATTTAGGAGTTGAAGACCTAGATAAAGAATATCAGCGTATTTTAAATTTAGGTATTTGTACTAACTTAACACCTATTAGGTATCTAAATGTATTCTCCCCATATTGGTATTTTACATTTATGGATCCAGATGGGAATCCTATAGAAATAACCGGTGGTAGGCATAAAGAATAAAGATTAAAACATACTAAATTGTACATAAATAACAAAGGAGAAAATATATGCATAAAAAAGAAGCCAGTGAATTATTTAATGTCTTAGGAAATGAAGATAGAGTTAAAATTATGAAAATGCTTTATAATCGTGGTGATTTAACTTTTAAAGAACTTCTTTCAATTATTGGTTGCGATGAAAAAGAACTAACAGATAGTTTAGAAAAATTATTATATTTCAATTTAATAACAACTGATAATGAAATTTATTCTTGTAACAGAGAATTATTAAATGAATTATTATCATTTATTATCACTCCATGTGGATGTGTTAGAAAATAAGCAATTTTAGATTATAATTAAAAATTGTTTTTTATCTAATATCAAATATTAATTAATAGGAATAGTATTTATTAAATTAATTCTATTCCTGTTTTTTTACAAATAAATTTATTTTATTGAAACAAATTTATATTAATTTAACATTTTTTGAAAAAAATAAGAAATTTTGATAAAATTTAAATGTAAAATTTTTAATTTTTTTAAACTAAATAAATTAAATTTATATTGAGGATCAGGAACACCGATGAATTCTATTGCAGAAACAATTTCTAAAGCTATTAAAGAAGGAAAATGGTTGGATATCACTTATCAAAATTTAGAAAACAGCGAAACACATTTTTGGATTGCCATAGAAGATATCGATGCTAAAACTAAAACTTTTTCCTGCAAAATTTTTAATCATAATAAATCATTTAACTCTTTGAATGCTCATATAAAATTCGACCAAATAAAAAGTGCCACAATTTTATTTTTTACATCTTTTGAAACTCCTTCTTATCTTTTTGAAAAATTATCTCAATTCGATCCTGATGATATATCATGGCTAGAATATGATAAATATAATTCCAATATTTTAAATTACTATATTGAATGTAGTTTATTAGATTGCGATCCTTATCAAAAAGATTATTGCATGATTGAAGGTATTGATTTATCTATATTGCGAAAAAACAAAATATACACCCTTTCAAATGAGCAGCAAAAAAAATTACTCGAAAAAGTTTATCATAATAAAGATTGTTCATCTTATAAAGAATTAATTATTTCATCTTTTTCTATTACAAAAAATAAGAAAAAATATGTTGTTTGTTATTATCCACTTACTTATAATCTTAGTAAAAATCAACTTATTGTATCTAATAAATTATCATTCAATTATTCTTTTATAGTCGATGGAAAAAAGAATTCTTTATATAAATATGTCGACACTGATGTCGATATATTTATTAATAAATTCCAATCTAATTATCAAGAATGTAGAGAAGAAATAGAGTCCCATTTAAAATCAGGAGAAGTAATTGATACAAGACCCGATATAATGATTTTAGAAAGAGATATTCCTGTCAATCTCTCTGAAACTTATAATGAAATTGAAAACACTTATAGAAGCCAATATGGATATTCTAATGATAGTACTAAAAAAGAAAAGTTATCTAAACCTCTTCAAGCTTTTTTTGGAAATTTAACAAAAACAAGATCAAAGGAAAAAATACCTTCTTTAGTTTTGTATGATAAAAAAGTTAATATTGATCAAATGAGAGTTTTATACAATTCTATGACACAACCTGTTACATATGTACAAGGACCTCCAGGAACTGGAAAAACTCAAACTATTCTCAATGTTATTCTTTGTGGATTTGTTGCAAATAAAACTATGCTAATTACCTCAGCAAACAATACACCAATTGATGGTATTATAAAAAAACTAAATTTTAAATATTACGATAAAGATGTGATTTTTCCATACTTAAGACTAGGAAATTTCGATGAAACTATTAAAGCAGCAAAAAGAATATTGGAACTATATGATTATTACGAAAAAAGAAAACCAAACGAAACTTTAATTAATCATATTCTCAATCTTAATGACTCTAAAAACGAAGCGCTAAGAATAAAGCTGTCGCAATATGAAGAAAGACTTGAGCTTTATGATTTAATTAATTCTGGCGAAAAATTAATTGAATCTTTTCACGATAAGAAATCAAAAATAATTAACATGATTAAGCACAAAGTTCAAGAAAACAAAAACAAACTCAATGAAATGCCTTATATCGAAGATGATGATGTTGTATCATTATTTACCCCAATTTCTAATGATAATCAATTCTTATCATATTTATATTTTAAATCTTTAGAATATATTCAAAAATTAAAAAAGCCAAAATATCAAGAACTCATTGATATTTGTAAAGAAAAAGATGAACAAACTTTAGTTAAAAAATTTAATAGCTGGATTAAAAATGATGATAATTTAAAATTATTAACCAAAGCTTTTCCAATTATACTCACAACAAACATATCCTCAGCACGTTTAGGTACTACTAAAACTAAATTTGATTTATCTATCATTGATGAAGCAGGACAGTGCAATGTTGCACATTCTCTTCTTCCTATTGCTAGAGCTAAAAATTTATTATTGGTTGGCGATATTAATCAGTTAAAGCCAATAATTCTTTTAGAAGATAGCGTTAATAATGAACTACTGGAAAAATTTAATGTTGATTCAACCTATAGTTATAAAGATAATTCAATTTTATCAGTCATGAAAAAACATGACAGCATCTCAAAAAATATTCTTCTTTCATATCATTATAGATGTGGAAAAAATATAATAAATTTTTCCAATAAACGCTATTATAATTCAGAGCTTAAAACCGATAAAATCAAAGTCGATGGTGAATTATATCTTTTAGATGGAAAAAATAACAATTCCCTACCATCCTGTAAAAATCAAAATATAGATGAAGCAATGGGAATAATAAATTATATAAAAAGAAATAATGTTAAAAATGCAACTATAATTACTCCTTTTGTCAATCAAGAAAATTTAATAAATAAGCTTTTAAACGAGAATAAAATAGAAGATGTTAATTGTGGAACCATTCATTCACTACAAGGTGCTGAAAAAGATACTATAATTTTTTCAACATCGATTTCATTAAAAACAAGCAAAAAAACTTTTGAATGGTTAAAAGATAATTCCGAAATAATAAACGTTGGTATAACTCGTGCCAAAAACAAATTAGTAGTAGCTGTCGATAACGAGGCACTCAATGCTTTATCTGATAAAACAGATGATTTATATTCTCTAGTAAACTATGTAAAAACAAATGGAAAATGTTTAGTTACACCATCAAACAAAACTATATTTATCAACAAATCAAATAATAGTAAAGCTGAAGCTGATTTTTATGATACAATCAGTCAATTTTGCTCAACCGATAATAGTTATGATGCTGATAGAAATGTTAGGTTTAGCGAAATGTTTAAAGATGATCCTGTACTTTCAAAATCAGAAATGGAATTTGATTTAGTCCTATATAAAACAGGTTTCTTATCTAGAAAAGTATCAGTTGTAATTGAAATAAATGGTGGCGAACATTTTGGAGATTCACAAAGAGAAAAATCAGATAAAATTAAAAGGAAAATTTGTCAAAAAAACAACTGGACATTCATTTCTATTCCAAACTCTTTTGTAAAATCCTATGAAGAGATAAAAGAAATAATTTTAACTGCTAATAAAAAAATACAAGGTACATTATTTGACTAATAAAAAAGACTATGAATATCTTGCTAAAAGAAACTTCATAGTCTTATTTTTTATTCTATATTCTTCTCAGTAACTGGATCAAATATTGTAATCTTATCTTTAATAAATTCAAGATAAACTGTTTCATTAATTGAATAGCTTTCATCAGCTGAAGCTTTAACAACAAGTTTAGTGTTCTCAGTGAAATTAAAATGTAAATAATATTCGCTTCCTAGAAGTTCAGATACCAAAACTTTTTTCTCAAATAAATTATCGTCTTTTTCTTTTGTTGCTCTTATTCCTTCAGGACGAATACCTAAAATAAATTGATGATTTTTATTAAGTTTAGCTTCTTTCAATTTTTCAATTAAAGCTTCTTTCTCTTTGATTCTTGGTTCTAATAAAACTTTATTTCCAATATTGATATTTTCATCAATCCAATCTTGTTCTTCTTTGATTTCTTTATCATAGAACTGATCTAAAATTTCATCATAATTTTTATCAACTTGCATTTTATAACCATTATCAAAAATTAATTCATGGTTTTCATATTTAACATTGATAAGGTTCATACTTGGTGAACCGACAAATGTTGCAACAAATTTATTATAAGGATGATTATAAATTTCTTTTGGTGTTCCAATTTGTTGTACATAGCCTTTATTCATTACAACAATACGTGTGGCCATAGTCATAGCTTCTGTTTGATCATGAGTAACATAAATTGTCGTTGCTCCTAGTTTATTATGAAGATCAACAATCTCACTGCGCATTGCTACTCTTAATTTAGCATCTAAGTTGCTCAATGGTTCATCCATTAAAAACAATTTAGAATCTTTAACTATAGCTCTTCCTAAAGCTACGCGTTGCATTTGTCCACCTGATAAATTAGCAGGCTTACGATCTAGATAATCAGTAAGTTGTAATATTTCTGCTGCATTTCTTACTCTTCTATCAAGTTCTTCTTTATTAACATGATTAATTTTCAAACCAAAAGCCATGTTTTGATAAACAGTCATATTAGGGAAAAGAGCATAAGATTGGAAAACCATTGAAATATCTCTTTCTTTTGGTGTTAAATCATTTGAATAAGTACCTTCGATATATAAATCACCACTGGTAATATCTTCAAGACCAGCAATCATTCTTAATGTTGTAGATTTACCACAACCTGAAGGTCCGACAAAAACTATAAATTCATGCTTTTGAATATCTAAATTGAAGTCAAAAACTGCTTGAACATGATTATCATAGATTTTATTAATATGTAACAAAGAAATATATGCATCATTTGGAGCTATTTTTTTATTAGACTTATTTTTCTTTTCATCTAACAAAACCTCTTTATGATATTTTTCTCGTTCTTTATTTTTTTGTTTCTTATCTTTTTTCAATTCATAATTCTTTTTCAATTTATCAAAAAATTTCATATTAATCCTCCAAATCTTTTAGACTTTTATAACCATGAATAGCACCTTTAACTAAACAAGTTCTTCTACCGCATTCATTTCCTCTAGATAATATCTTTTCGATATCTTCTTCTAAAATATTATCTAAATCCAAATTGTATAAATACGACAAAACACCGGCCATAAATGAATCACCACAACCTATAGTATCAACAGGTATTACTTTACTGGCTTTTTTAAAATATAGTTTTTCCTTATAATAACAATAAGAACCATTTTCTCCATCAGTAACAAACACAATCTTTTTATCCTTAAATTTCTTTAAGGCTTCCGATAAATCTTTAATATTTGTTAGCATCTCCAATTCATCTTTAGTAACTTTTAAAATGTCGACAAATTCAATCATCTTTAAATAATAAGAAATATAATCTTCATCTTTTTCAAAGATATCTGAACGGAAATTAACATCAAAAGAAATTACTTTTCCTTGTTTTTTATATTCTTTTATAACTTCAAAGATAGTTTCTCTTGCTTCCTTGTTTGATAAAAATAAGGAGCCAAAATGAACATATTTTGTCTCCTTATTAGGAAAGGAAATCAGCTCTTCTTTATTAAAACAATAATCAGCTCCAATCTTTCTTAAAAATTGAAAGTTACCTTTGTCTTTTAAGAAGAAAGCAATCGTTGTCATTCTATCTTCTTTTTGTTTTACAAAAAGATTTAAGCATTCTTTATGTTCTTGTAATTGGTCTAGCAAAAAATCACCGATAACATCTTTTCCTACCACTCCATAAAAAGTAGTATCGACATCTAAATCTGCTAAATTACTAGCAACATTAAAAGGTGCACCACCTAATTTGCCTTCTAATTGAAGAGAATTCGATGCTATATTACCAACCATATCAATTAAGATTTCACCAATTACTAATATCATTTTATTTAACCTCAATATTTTCTGATAATAAAGAGATTTCAACCAATTTATTGCTCTTTAAACTAAATCCATCTTCTTTAGAAAAATTAATAAAAGAGAATCCTTCTTCAAAATTATCAAAATAAATTTCTACATAGGCATTATCAATATAAATATCGATAACACAATTAGATGGAATTTCTTTCTTTAAATATCTTTTCCCATCTTTAGCATAACTATCTTCAACACCATTTAATGGAATTGAAACATTTGATCTATCAAGTTGATAAATATTGTTTTTACAGTCTATGACAAAATTAACTTTATCTTGTTTTGAATTGAAAAATTCTATGGTCAAACATAGTTCTTCATCTTTTTCAAATTTAACTTGATAATGAACATGACAATTATGATAAGTTTGAGATTCACCATTTAATTTTATCTTTTCTATCTTTTTTTCTGTAACATAGTTTTCCAAAGAAAGAGGAGTAAAAGATAAAACACTATTTTTTTCTTTAATTTTCTTGAATAGAGAGAAAGTATTTATAAAATCATTATGGATTTCATCTAAATAGTATCTTCTTCCCCACATTTGAACCCAGTTAACCAAAATCTTTTCATCATCATAAACTGTAGGAGCGTAATATTCTAAGCCATGATCTATTTCTTTTACTTTTTCAATAGTTTGTTCTTCATGAATGAAATCTCCTTTTAATTTAAAATAAACGCAAGAAGAAACATTAGCAAAATTACCATCTTTTTCTTTGATATTTTGTGGAGACATAATAATATAATTATTGTCTTCAAAAGAAACTAAATTAGGGCATTCAAACATCGTTCCAAACTTATCTGATGAAACAAGCTTTTTCAAGAAATGGAAGTGGAAGATATCTTCTCCTTCATAAAGGACTAACATCGCTTCTTTTTCATCTTTAGATTTACTTCCAACTATAATATATAGTTTCCCATTCTTTTTAAAGATACATGGATCTCTAAAATCATAAATTGAAGCACAAGAAGGAATATCTTTTGTATCGATAATCGGGTTAAGATCATATTTATCAAAATTAACACCATCTTTGCTATAGGCAATATTTATAGTTTGATAATATTTGCCATCTTCATGAAGAGCAAATCCTGTATAAACAAGATATAAAGTATCATCTATAACAATAGATGAGCCAGACCAACATCCAGAGTTATCATAAGGCATATCTGGAGCAATAGCACAGCTGGTCTTTGAAAAATGAATTAAATCTTCGCTGGTAACATGTCCCCAAAAGACATTTTCCGCTTTAGTATCATAGGGATTATATTGGAAAAATATATGATAAATCCCATGAAAGAAATTGATGCCATGCGGATCATTACACCATCCAAAATTTGGAGATAAATGATAACTTGGACGAAACTCATTTTTATTTGTTTTTTTGTTTCTTAAAAATTCATTTGCATGTTTTAAATCTTTCATGGGATAATCCTTCCTTTATAAGCAAGCGCTAATCGCTTGTCCTAATAATCTATATCCTTCTCTATTGAGGTGAAGGTTATCATCGCGATAAAGACTTTCATTCAAGTATAAGTCTTTATTAGCATCATAATAAGCACTGGTTTCACCTTTAGGAAGATATACAAAATCTTCTGTCTCAAAATATTTTAACTTATCAGAAGCTTTTTCTGCTACATATTCCTTTATAGCTTTGTTAAGAGCTTGTTGTTTTTCATTTCTTCCATCATTCATCTTACTTGGACAAGTAACTAAAGGAATATAACAAACATCAGCAGTTGAAAATTTTGTCATTACTGAATCAATAACATTTTTTACATATCCTGTAGTTTCTTCAACAGTGGCGCTTGAATCAGCAAAATCATTTCCACCCATGCGGATAAATACTCTTAAAGGAGAAGAAGTTAATCCATCAAGTGTATCAATATTAGTACTCCAGAATTTAGCGGTAGAACCACCAAGGCCAAAATTTATTGGGTTTATATCTCCGCCAATATCCTCTTTAACAGTGGTCCAGAAAGAAAAATATGAAGCACCCAACATCAATGTTGATGAACTTAAATCAGTTTTAGCTTCTCTATTAACAAAAGCTTTCAAAGATTCTTCAAAATAATTACCAGATACTAATTCAACACCTTTAAATGTTCCTTTAACAATACGACCATCAGAGTAATACATTGTTCCTTGTCCATCGATCCAGTCATTTTTAAATTCACCTTCAAATTTCAAAAATTCAGTTCCTGGTTCCCAATAAACAGTACCATAACCTTGACGGACATCATTTTCCCAATCACCATCGTACATTGCACCGAATGAATATCTCATGACACCTTTACCAACTTTTAAATTGTTTTTCATGTCACCAGTATAGATATTATATTGATGTTGAACATCTTCCGCTGTAGAGTCTACCATGTAATATTTAGTTCCAGCTCCATTAGGGCTGCCATTTCTCCAATCGCCATAATAATAATCACCCATCGGCCAGATCATATAACCTATGCCATGCATTGCACCATCATGAGCTTCGCCGATATATACACAACCAGAATCCCAAGTAATTTTACAGCTACCTTCCCATTTGCCTTCAGACCAAGTTCCTTCGTAAATTGTACCTGTAATATATTCCATAACGCCATATCCATCATATTCGCCATTTACAAAGTTACCTTTATAAAGATTACCTTCTTCATCTTCTCTTTCAAAATAGCCATTTAAAACAGAAGAAGTGCTGGTATTAGAAGAAGTGGCAGAAGAAGAACTAGAAGGAGATAAAGAAGAGGAAGAGGTATTATTACTGCAAGAGCAGAGAGCCATTACAGCTAATAATGGAAATAATATTTTTAATTTTTTCATATAGTGTTCCTTTCTATAAACCTATAGTTTCTTTAATCATATTCACCCATTTGTCATAACCTTTTTTATTGAGGTGAACATTATCATTGATAAAATAATTTGCTAAATCTGAAATCGGAGTTTCACCATTCATGAAAAGTGAAGCTGTATTAACAAAAGTTAAATGTTCATCGCTTTCACAAAAATCTTGATATTTTTTATTCAATTGTTTTTCAACTTGCAAATAAGAAGAGAAAGCCGGAGAAGGTTCAACCGATAAAATATAGAATCTGATATTAGGTTTAACTTTTTGAATATCTGTAACTAATTTTCTCATTGCTGAATATGCTTCTTCTACCGATGCTCCCATATGGAGATCATTAAATCCTAAATGAAGAACAACTTGATCCTTGCAATAAGGAATAATCAAACTATCTTTCATATAGTTCCATTCTTCCCATATTGTTCCACCGATGCCAACATTGATAGAATCATAATCTTTCATATCTTCTTCATAACTTGTAATATTATAAGAAGCTTGCCACATATCAAGATAACTATCGCCAGCGAAAACTATCTTTGCTTCTTTAGTTCCATATTTATTAACATAATCATCTACTCTATTTTGTTGTGGATGATATGTTGTTTTCATATCTATAGAATATCCATCAAGAAGAGCAATCTCGTCTTCATTTCCATCATAATCTTTAAGTAGTTTCAAAGAAGTGAAAAAACCTGGAATATAACTTGTTGGCACTTGATTAACATCAGAAAAATACATTACACCATTGCCATAAATCCATTGAGAAATACGATAATCAAATTTTCCAACATATTTATAAAGATATTCGTCTTTTGGTCCACCGACAATATCAGCAGTATAATTGCATTCATGGAAATCTTGAACGCCTTCACCGCAACGATAATATCCATTATTTCCATCAAAATAGATATCGCCTTCATAAGTTGAACGATCACCGAAGCGAATAAAGCCTTTGACTATTGTATCGCCCTTGATTTTTCCTAAAGCAATCATCTCTCCTTTGATCCACCAAACACCCTCACCTTTCATTTTGGATGGAGGGTAATACATGGTTCCTATTTGTCCAATATTGCTTCCAGCAACAAATGGGCCTTCATAGGTTGTGCCTGTGCCAAAATTAAACTCAGCTTTTTCATCTTCAAAAAGATTGTTTTTAAAATGTCCAGTATAAGTTCTTTTATTACTTGAATAAGAATATGTACCATAATCAAAGGAGAAAGAAAAACTCTCATTCAATGTACCTGTTCCTTTAAAAACATCGCCAGATTCATAAATGGTATATGTTCCTTCCCCATCAAGTTGGTCTTCTTTAAATTCTCCTTCTAAAGTATCTCTATTAGAGAATTTTATCTTTCCTTTTCCAGTGAGTTTATTGTCTTTATTGATGGTGCCATCATAGATAGCACCACCAGGAAGACTATAATTTGTAACTTTTTTCAATTGTTCTTCTGAACTTGAACTAGAAGTGGAAGAAATATTAGAAGAAGCAGAAGAAGTAGAAGAAGGATTTTCATTACAAGAAGATAAAGGCAAAGAAATAGCGCTTAATAAAAATAATGTCTTCAATATTTTTTTCATTTTTTAAAGACTGCTTGTTAAATCGATAGCATCTTTATATTCATCTTGAATAACAAGTTCTATATCGCTATCACCTAAACGAGATCCACCATCCCATTTGCCTTTAACATATCCATATGGTTGACCATCTTTTTTGAAATACCATATACCATTGCCATAGATCCAAGCATGGCCAGTAGAATCAAATTCACCTTCAAAATTATCGATGGTATATTCAGCGTTTCCACCAGTAATCCAACCAGCAGCTTCGGTAACTGTCCAAGCATTTTTACCCCAGCCTTGACGTAAGAAATCCCAATCGCCATTACCTTTTAATAAATCACCAGAATAGATACTATTATTTGCAAAAGAGAATTCACCTTTACCGACAGTTCCAGCTTTACCAGGAGCGCCGAAAGCAGGTCCCATAGTTCCTGTAAATGTTAAAATTCCATTATAATCTACAGGTTTTGTCCAATAAGCTGCTGTATAGAAAGTACCGACTTGATCATTATAATTTCCACCGACAAATTTACCCATATAGGTGCTTCCGTCTTTATAATCACCAGTTGTTGACCAAGTAAACATACCTTCACCTTCGAAAGCATCATTATTGAATTCACCTTCGTAATACATCAAGTTGGTATATTGATGCTTACCATTAGCTCTTTTGAAATCTGCAGTTAAAGTACCATCAAACGTTGAACCATCACCATAGACAAGATGATAATTTCCAACTGGGACTTCATTTTCTTTTCTACCGGTATATTTAATTCCGCCAATATCAGTTTCATTATATATTTCAACAGCAATTTCATATGTTGTTGCTTCAGAATCTAAATAATCAGGATTTTGAGCAATTAAAGAGAAAATATAAGTACCAGCTTCTTCACCAGCTTCTACAACTTGATCATTTGTAACATCACCTTCAAAGAAACTATTTTCACCAACTACACCAGTCAAATGATAAGAAAGAGCATTTTCAACAGTATCGAAATTGAAAACCCATTTTCCTTCTTCATTTCTATTCACTTTGAAGTTTTCCACACTAGCTAATTTAGTTTTGCTAATTGTTGAAGAAGTAGATGTAGATGAACTATTTGTTGTACTTGATGAAATAGTAGAAGAAATGGAAGGTTTTGAAGATGATGAAGAGGAAGAGGAAGAAGAACCCTCATTATTGCAGCCGACTAATGTAAGAGAAAGAAGTAAAGGTAAAAGCATTATGACATTCTTTTTCATTTTAATAATAACCTCCTATATCATAATTTTTATCGTATTTTTAGTGTTGTCACCGAAATAGAGCGCGGTTCTGCAACCACATAGGCAGCATTTAACGTTCTTTTAGTTCTTTTTAACTCTTCGCCTTTAACGCTATTTGATGATTCTAAAAATTCACCTTCTAAAATATCTTGTGTAATTCCTTCATCAAAAAGGCGATTTGTTAACTTCAATATTTGATCAGTTGTATTGATAACACCAATGGCAACTTCATTTTTTTCTTTGTTGACTGTCATTATAATTTCATAATAATCATCTCCGACAGTCGCTTTATATTTAACTGGCAAATAATAATCTTTTAAATTATCACGATAGATAGAAAGAGCATAGCCACTACCTTCTAAATATGCATTAAAATCATCAGTAGCAATTTGTCCTTGAGTAGCATTGACAGTTGATGAATAGCAAGCGATAGAAACAACATCGCTATTTTTTATCATTTCATTAACTCCGCTAATAATACCCATTCCATCTTTTAAGCGAGAACTAACTTCAGCATTCATGTAGGCATATTCATCGATTGCCATCTTAATATTTCCGATATTTTGAATATTGCGATGTTTTTCAATTCTTGTCTTAGCCTGATTTTTCATCGAAAGAATATGATTTTTAATATTGTCTTCAATTCTTTCAGCATAGAAATGTTCACTAGAATAATCCATATTGTCTTTGCAGGCATTGACCATATCCTGAGTCCAAGAACTAGAGTTATCACCGACTGCAATTATCTTGATATTAGGATCAACACTTTTCATAGCTTTGGCAAATTCATTATGTCTTTGAGTATAGGTATTTATATCGACATGCCCTAATTGCCAATCCCCATTCATCTCATTTCCGATAGAGAAATATTTAACATTATAACTTTCTTTTTGCGGGCGCATTGAAGCATATCTTCCTACAAGACCATTGCAATATTCAACTTCATTTTTCGCCATCTCTAAACTGCCTAATCCAGCATTGATAACGATATTCGGCTCAGCATTTAAATAGGAACACATCTTGATAAATTCATCGAGTCCAAAGTCATTTGGTTCAAAAGCTCCATAAAATCCTAAACTTCCAATATTCATCAAATCGCTAGCGATTCTTTCGGAATCAGAATTGAAATCTTTTTCTTGACCGATATAATTTAAATTTCTTCTCGTCGGTCTTTTATCTTTATCACCAATACCATCATAGAAATCATATCCTGAAACAAAATTACCACCTGGCCATCTATAAAAAGGAGCATTCAATTCCTTGAGTTTTTCCAAAGTATCTATTCTCATTCCATAGTAATTATCTTCAGGCATCAATGATATAGAATCAATTGTAATAGGAGAAGATAAAGAAGAAATTTCTAAACTAGCTCTTTTAGTTTGCTTAGGAGAAGAAATATCAAAAGTATATTTTTTATAATCGCTTGAAGATACTTTTATTTCTTTTTCTATAACTTCACTATCGATGGTAAAAGCAAGTTTTAAACTTCCTTCACCTTTTGCATAAATATAGCCATTGTAATCTTTTTGATCTAAAGATAAACCTCTTTGGCGAATCGAACTATCTTTATTTAAAATCGGAGAATGTTCACCTTCAAAAGGAGTTTCAGTATCATCACCGACTTGACCCTTGCTAACATTCCATTGAGAAACATCTTTTCCAACAGGGCAATAAAATTTTCTATCCATAATAACTTCTGCCCAAATTCCATTGTAGATACAAGTTTCAATATGTTCGATAAAAGTACCATAAATATAAGGATTGATGCTAGAAGAAGAAATATCGTTTAAAGAAAAACTCAAAGCAATCTCTTTCATATCCCTTTCTAAAAGAGGATTTTTAGTGCTAGGTTGAATAGAACTAGAAAAAGAACCATTTGTCGAACTACTATTTGAAGTGGAAGAAATATTAGTTTTTCCACAAGATAGGAGAGGGAAAACAAGTGACATTATGAATAAAGTCTTACTTTTATTTTTCATATTCTATTCTCCCAAAATAATTTTACGCATTTCTTCAAGCGGTAATTTAGCTTGGCGATCCGCATAGAACAAACCATTTGTCTCTTGCTCAACATCAGTTAGTTGAGTATAGCAATAACCGCTCAAATAATCTAATTTCCTAACCGCTGCAAAAATATTTTCTAGTTGTTTCTTATAATCAGAAATATTTTGCATCTTTTCACCATAGCCCCAGCCATCGCTGGTTTTTAAACTAGCACCACCAAATTCACTTAAAATTATCGGTTGTCCTTGATATTTATTACCGCTGGCAAAAGCTTTACCATAATGATTGATAATTTTATCTTTTAAAACATTTTCTTGATCTATATATTCATTTGCTAAAGCTGTAGGATTTTGTTCATATTCATGTAAAGAGAGAATATCTGTACCCATAAGTTGAAACCAACCATCATTTAAAATAACAAGACGGGTAGAATCATATTTTTTAACTTCTGCACCAATTTTATTGACGAAAGCTTGACATTCTTCATTGGTATTAATTTCTGGAATTCCCCATGATTCATTAAATATTACATAAGTGATAATAGAAGGAGAATTGAAATTCTTTTCAATAATTTGTGGAATTTCATTTTCCACTTCTTCTTTCATGTTTTCACTATATTCATAACAAGAAGGAATTTCGCTCCAAAGATAAATACCTAGATTATCAGCTATGTAATAAAATAAGTTAACTTCTTGTTTTTGATGAATACGTATGCCATTAAAACCTATCTTTTCAATCAGAGATAAATCTAAAATCACATCATCTTTTTCCGGCGTAACACCTTTTTTAAAATAATAACCTTGATTTAAAATCATTCTTAAATACAAAGGTTTATCATTTATGAAAAGCTTGCCGTCTTTATTTTCAATCGTACGAAAACCAAAATAAGTTTCTACTTCATCTTCTTTTTCAATCTCTAACTTAACATCATATAAGCAAGGATTTTCATGTGAATAAAGTTCAATATTCTTTTCTTGTCTTGTTCCAGAATAATGTTTTTGCCCTTGGAGCACAAATTCATCAACTAATGTTTCTTTTTGGAAAATACTAATTCTGACATCTGCTTTTTCTTTTAAGTCAATATCAAATGCTACAAGTCCATTCTTATCTCCACTGAAAAGAACTTTTTCAAAATAATTATTTCCAACTTTTTCTAAATACACATCTTGAAAAATACCTGTAAACTGTGTATACCAGCATTCATAATTTTCTCCACGAGTTCTTTGTTTTCCTCTCATTTGCCATTTATTATATGTGTCATGAACTAAAACAACAATTTCATGTTCACCATCATCTAAAGAAAGAGGAATAACAAAAGGAGAATAAGCTCCGCAATGACTATAGACTTCTTTTCGATCGATAAAAACTTTTGTCTGATAATCGACGCCTTCAAAATGAAGAAGATAATTGGCTTTGTCAACTTTAAATTTTCTGCGATAAGCTATATATTCATGAAGCTCTTGTTGATTGATAAGACTATATTCAGTCTCATAAGTAAAAGGTACTTTAATTTTCTTATCAAATGATTCAGGAATTTCCATTTTTTCAATAAAAGCAAAATCCCATATTCCATTTAAAATTTGATAATTCTTTCTTCTCAAACGGGGGTTTGGATAATTTAAATATGGCAGTTTATTAATGTTCATATCAGCCTTTTATACCTCCTTTAGAAATTCCTTCGGTAAAATACTTTTGTCCAAAAATAAATACGATAATAATAGGAATGGCGGAAATAATACTTGCAGCCATCAAAGAGCTACGATATTGTGTATCTGCCATTAAAGTTTTATATAATCCGCTAGCTAAAGTTCTATTTTCATCAGAACTTGTGACGATGATAGGCCATAAGAAATCATTCCAAGCACCTTGGAATGAAAATATAGCTTGTGAAGCAAAAGCCGGTCCACATAAAGGAAGAATAACCTTGCGATAAATAGTGAAATTGCTAGCTCCTTCAACTCGACAAACCTCATCATAATCCTTCGGAATATTATCCATGAATTGTTTCAATAGGAAAACTCCACCGACACCGCTTAATCCTGGAAGTATCATAGCGAATAAAGAGTCATATAATCCCATCGAAGAAATAATTATGTAATTTGGAACACAGTTAATAATTCCTGGAACTAACATACTGAACAAACAGATATCAAATAAAACTTTTCTTCCTTTAAATTTCAATCTTGAAAAGCCAAAGGCAGCTAAAGAAGCGATAAAAACATAAAGAACTGTTTGCACTATAGCAACAATAAAGGAATTCAATGTCCATCTTGGAATATTGCTTCCTTGTAAAACATTTATAAAATTTTCAAATGTGAATCCAGAAAAAATCTGCATCACATCATCGTACATTGCATTAGCATTCTTTTCTTTTAAAACAGCAAGAAGGAAGGCAAAAAATGTTGGGAACAAAGAAAGAATAGTGCAGACAATAACCAAAATATAAACAACAACATTAAATGTTAATTTCTTTTTACTTTTATTATGCATTTTCTTTTCTCCCCGATTGAATCGCTTTTCTTAAAGCTAAAAAAGAAAAGACACCCATCAATAAAGCCATGATAATGCTCATAGCTGAAGCTCTGCCTAATTTCCAACCACCAAAGGCAGTATTATAAATAAACTGAATTGCAACCTGTGTTGATTCATCTCCTGGAGTAAGCATCATCGGTTGTCCCATGACATTAAAGCAAGAGAGAGTTGTCATTGTCATTACATAAACAAAAGTGTTTTTAAGTCCCGGTAAAGTGACATAGCGAAGTTTTTCAATATGACTGCAACCTTCCATATCTGCAGCTTCATATAAATCTTTGCTTATTCCTTGAAGACCAGCGGTAAATAGAACCATATTTCCACCTATTCCCCACCATGTAGATAACAAAAATATAGAAATCCACTGATATGGCTGCTTCGTTAACCAAGGTATATCGGTATGGAAAATCTTATTTATAACACCTAAATTCGTGTCGAGTAAAACGACAAAAATAATACCGACAGTTGAAATCGATAAGATTGCTGGAAGATAAATAAGAGAACGACATACTCCCAAACCTTTAAGTCTATGATTGAGTAAAAAAGCTATGAAAAAGGGAATTATAATAAGCAAAGGCATCTCTATCACTGCAAAAAGTAAAGTATGCGCTACGCTTTTCCAAAATTCTGATCCAGTTAAAGTATCTAAATCAAAAATCAATTGATAATTTTTTAAACCCACCCAAGTTGCACTAGAAGAATAATCCCATTCCATAAAAGAGAGAATCAAAGACATGACAACTGGAGTTAAAGCAAAAACAACAAAGAAAATGAAGAATGGAAGAATAAATAAATACGGACTAACGTTTTTTTCAAAACCTTTATGGAAATTATGTAATCTTTCCTTAGTTTGATCTTTCATATTACTGCTCGTTAAGGAATTTTTTGAAGAGATTAACTTTACTATCTAAAGATTGCTTCGCTGTTAAATTACTATCATTTAAGCAATTGGCAACAGCTTGGCCCATATAGTTATAGCATTCATAATAATATTCATAATCGATATTACCAACTTTAGCATTTTCAGCTTCAAGAGTGAAAGGTTGAAGCTCAGTTAAAGCTTTATATTCATCAGTATTATGAACTGGTTTATAAGCTGTGACTTGTCCAGCTTTAGCCCATTCCAAAGGATTTTGAGAAACAAATTTTATAAATTCATAGCAAGCATTTTTAATTTTTTCATCTTGTGTGGTGCAATCGATCAAAGTAAATTGATGAGAACCAGTATAAGAAATACCATTTGTTCCAGTACTTCCTGGCATCGGTGCCACACCGATATCAATAGGAGAAATATCTTTCAAAGTATTGATAGACCATGGTCCATCAAAATAGAAAACAGATTTACCACTATTAAACAAAGTTAAATCCCCACTGGTGCCAACGGAAGAAGGGGAAATTTTATCAACATATTTCCATTTTTGTAATCTATTTAAAACCTCAACAGCTTTATCGCTATTAAAGATAGCGTTATTATCTTTATCTAGCATATCTGTTCCATTTTGTAAAAGCATGGAGGCAAAAATATCTTTAGTAATAGAATACATATTAGGAATAGCCCAACCATAAACACCGGTATCTATATTGGTTTTTTCTTTGCAAACCTTTTCAAATTCTTCCCAGGTTGTTGGAATTTCATCTTCACTGATCAAATCCTTATTGTAAAACATCGCTGTTGGATGAACATCGAGAGGAAAAGAATAACGATGACCGGAATCTCCTAATAAACCTGCATTCCAGCTAACAGAAAGATAATCCTCTTCCTTTGCTTCTGTATATTCAACAATATCATCAATTTCACGGATGATATTCTTACTTTTCATCTGAGCTAAACGATTAGCACCCATCGCCACAATATGTGGGGAATATTTTTCCTTACCTTTATTTTGAATCAACTTCAAGAATAAAGAGTCCCAGTTAATCGTATCAACCTGAATCGTAATTTTGCCTTCATAGGCTTTATTGAAAGCTTTGACAATATCATTCATACCATCGCCATCTTTTCCAGTAAAACCATTCCAAAATTTCAAAGTAACCGGTGAATCATCGATGACAGTACTTGAAGAAGATGTAGTACCAGTATTAGATCCACTGCTAGAAACATTGCTTGAAGAATTATTTCCACCACAAGAGACTAAAGGTAAAATTGATAATGCCAATACGGCTTTTTTAAAAAAAGATTTTATCATATAGAAATCCTCCAACAATTAAAGTATAAATGTAAGCGATTTCAATATCTATAGTTTGTTTTATATTGTTTATTACTAAAAAAATCGTATCAAAAGCATTTGCTACTAAATATTTTATTTTTAATCTTCTAACGTATAAGTAAGACGAATTCCCGAAGGAATATCGCCAAATTTTTCACCGAAAATGTTGATTCCACCAACATTTTGCGCATCGTGTTTTACCATAATTTTTATCGACAAAATATTTTTATTTCCATTGAAAATTTCTTTCGGAGTAACATCAGATAATCTTTCATAGTCAATAAAAGTACCTTTATCAGAAACACTCCACGTTTTCCATAAACCAAATTGTGTCGAATTTATTGGCCACCAAGTTGGTGAAACTTTTCCTCTTCTTCCACCGAAATCTCCTGGACATTTCCAAGTTCCTACTTCAACATCATTCAAAGCCAAAGTAATATCACTAGGGAAAATGTTGCGATAATTTGGAGCTTCTGAACAGGCTTCAAAACTTAATGAAACTGCTTTAATCTTCTTTGCATCTTCTTCTATTGGAATCAAATATTCAACATATCCTTCCCTAAACCATAAAAGTTGAGCATTGATTCTTTCCGGCAAATAAAAGGTATTTTCATCATCATCTTTTCCAATATATTCTTTTTCTGAAACTAAACCACAAGTAGGTTTAACATCAAAAGACCAATAAGAACCAATAGGAATTTCTATGGTTTTATTCTTTTGAACATCACTATGAATATTTGTCATAAAATCGATATTCATATTTTCATAGACAATGGAACATAATTTCATAGTTCCATGTTTCCCAGCTTGTAATTTTGTCCTGACAAGACCGGTATTTTCTAATATCTGAATATTTGAAGCTACTGTTGTCAAAGGAGAATTAAGTCTTTTAGATATTTCATCAACAGAAAGACTTTCCTGAGATAAAAGAATCAAAATATCTAAACGTGAAGTATTAGATAAAGCTTTAGTAACCCTAGCTAAATCATTTTTATGATTTAAATTCAATTCCAATTTCTTATCCATAATATCTCCTCAATCAAAAGATGATCATCGCTTAAATAATAATTGAACAAAAGAAAAAAGTCTATATAAACAATATTGACAAAAACAATTTATTATGAGAAGTTCTTAATTAAGAGGAAAAAAAAATGAAAAAGATTAAATGGGCTGTAATAGGAACAGGAGTAATAGCTAATGAAATGGCACAAGCATTAAACTCAGTTCAAAAGAATATCTATTCTGTAGCAAATAGAACACATCAAAAAGGAATTGATTTTGCAAAAAATATAATATAGAAAAAGTATATGACCAAATTGATGACGTTTTCAAAGATCCAGATGTTGATGTAATTTATATAACAACTCCACATAATACACATATAGATTTTATGCTAAAAGCAATAGAGAGCAAAAAACATATCCTTGTTGAAAAATCAATAACTCTTAATAGCAATCAATTAAATCTTGCTATAAAAAAGCAAGGGAAAATAATGTGATCATTGCAGAAGCAATGACCATTTATCATATGCCAATTTATAAAAAAATAATAGAAATTTTAAAGTCAAAAAAATTAGGAAAAGTTAATTTGATAACCATGAACTTTGGTAGCTACAAAGATTATGACATGACCAACAGATTCTTTAATAAAAATCTTGCCGGAGGAGCAATGCTCGATATTGGAGTATATGCCTTGTCATTTATAAGATGGTTCATGGATTCAAATCCAAACGAATTATTATCTCAAGTTAAACTAGCTCCAACCGGAGTCGATGAACAAGCTAGTCTCTTATTGAAAAATAAAGAAGGACAAATGGCAACAGTCATGCTATCTTTACATTCTAAACAGCCCAAAAGAGGAATGATATCATGCGAAAATGGTTTTATTGAAATTATGGAATATCCTCGTGCTAATGAAGCTACAATAACCTATTTAGATACAGGAAAAGTAGAGAAAATAATCGAAGGAAATACACAGAAAGCTTTGCTATATGAAATATTAGATATGGAAAAAGCTATAAATAAAAAAGAAGATAATATGCATTTAAATTATACAAAAGATGTCATGGAATTAATGACAAAATTCCGTGAAACATGGAATTTAAAATATCCAGAGGAAGAATAAATTAAAACAAATAACTCACAAAAAAAGTTGCTGACTAATCAGATTCTATCAGCAACTTTTTTATTGATATTAATAATCAAATTCGTAATAAAGATCGTTAGCAAATTTATGATAGAAGAAGAGCAATACCATCATGCCAACACTCATAATCAACGATAAAATATAAATAGGACTGAAAGAAGTAATCATATTATACAATACTCCAAGAACGCCTAATCCCTGGAGAACCATAAGAACTATAGAAATAACAATATGTGCTTTTCCAACATCTTTACCATTTGATTGACGAATACCTTGAACTCCTAAGAAAACTTCACCAGAATTAATAAGGCTTTCTACTACATATGCGATAATGAAAACCGTTTTTAAAATTGCTCTTACTTGATTCTGATCAACATTCCCTTCAACTTTTAAATCCTTTAAACTTTCGAGCAAAAGAATTATTGTAAAAGTATTTGTCAAAAATGCAAGTGCTGTTACAACAAGAACTATAATGCTTAAGGTAAAAAGATTCTTACTATTATCTCTCATTTTTTTATTTCTTTCCTTAATTAATAGTATAAAGAAAAAAATTAAATATTCAATTATTTTTTTATTTATTGTTATTTTTTTAAAAAAAGAATACTAAAAATTAAATTTTTAATATCGTTCAAAAGAAAGATTTTCAAAGATATAAGGTGATAAATTGACTTATTTCTTTTATTATTTTATAATTGAAAAAACGATAAAAAAGCAAATTTCAATCATACTCAACAGCTTTATTAATTGTTTTATAAGGAAATAAAATTGAAAAAAATTAAAAAAATAAATAGAAAATGGGCAATTTTAGCTGTTTTCAATGTTGGGTTTATTACGGCTTCTATTTCAACATCAATTATTTATTCAAAAAATGTTCAGGATAATCAACAAAACAATAATTTAACCAACTTTATTACCAATATTGAATCTCTAAAACAAGTTTCTCAAAACTATATAAATAATGAAATAAATTCAGTAAACAATTGGTCAAATTATATTTCTATCGAAAATAAAAATTTAGATAATGCTTTAGATTATTTAAGGAAAATTAATACAAATAAAAAACGTTATGCCCATATTATCGATATGGACAATTTTGAAGCTTATTCTTCTTTCTATCCAAAAGGGGAAGAAAAAATAACAATTTATGAAAAATATTTCTATGACAATATAACAGAATATGAACATAGTTTTAAAAACAACATGTTAAAAATTTTCAACGAACAGTCATCGCTTACTGTTTTAGGAAAATATGCTATTCCAGAAACAAGTGGTAGACAAGAATTAAGCGTTGGGAAAAGAGTTACTATAAAAACAGATAATGGCAATAAAGATTATCTTTTATTAAGAGTTATCCCTATTGATGAAATTCAAAAAAACTGGATTTTTCCTACCGCATATAAATCAGCCGAAGTTGGAATTATAACAAGAAAAGGAGATTATGTTATCCAATCTTCTTCAATGAAATCAATGTCCTTTTTAGAGTTCATCAGAGGATATAATTTTCAAGATGATTATAATAAAGTTTATGAACTAGGAAATTTAATAGAAAGTACCGATAGTGGAACTTTATATTACAACAATTCAAAAAGTGAAAAATGTGTATGGTACTATTCTTCTTTCGATGAAAATTCAGAACTAGATATTCTTGGATGCATCAAATATGATGAGCTTAAAACTACCAATAAAGATTGGCTTATCGTATTAATTATCTGCGGAACAATTTTACTTTTAGGCATCGTAGATGGAATCTATCTTAAAAATATAAATAAAAAGCTCAAGGAATCAGCCGAAGAAGCTAAGCAAGCTAATAAAGCAAAATCATATTTTCTTTCAGCTATGTCACACGATATTCGAACCCCTTTAAATGCGATTTTAGGAATGACATATATCGCTAAAAATAATTTGGATAATCCCGATTATGCTAAAGAGTGTTTAGATAAATCATCTGCAGCTAGCCAACAATTATTAACTCTGATAAACGATATTCTCGATATTTCTAAAATAGAAAGTGGAAAACTATTTCTAACATATCAAACAACATCTATCTCTTCTGTTTTCGATACTTTAACTGAAATAATTAAACCTCTTGCATTAAATAAAAAAATTACATTTACCCATAATCTTCATAATATCGACTACAATTATGTTTCTACTGATAAGTCTCGATTAGAACAAATTTGTTTAAACTTGCTTTCCAATGCAGTTAAATATACCAATGAACATGGAAAAATAAATTTAGATATTTCTGAAAAAAAGCTAAATGACGAAGAAGTTCTACTGATAATCATCGTCGAAGATAATGGAATTGGTATGAGTGAAGAATTTCAAAAAACGATGTACCAATCATTTACTAGAGAAATTAATACACAAGTAAATAAAACTCAAGGAACCGGATTAGGTCTTTATATTATCAAATTAATTGTCGACGCCATGGGAGGAAAAATATCCTGTAATAGCAAGGTCAATATTGGAACAAAGTTCAAAATAGAACTCAATTTAAAAATAGTTGAAACTCCAGAAAATATAGATACTGATAAAGAAATAGATTACAAAAAATTAAAAGGACTTCATATTTTAGTTGCAGAAGATAACAAATTAAATAGAGAAATTATACAAACAATTTTACAAGATAATGAAATTGAATGTGAATTAACAGAAAATGGATTAGAATGCATCAATAAATTACTTGAAGGCCCTTCAAATACTTACAATGCTATAATTATGGATGTTCATATGCCTATAATGGATGGTATATCAGCGACAAAAATAATAAGAAAAAGACATAAAGAATTTGATGAAATTCCAATTATTGCTATGACAGCCGATGCCTTTAAAGAAGATATAAATAACTGTTTAGAAGCAGGTATGGATGCTCACTTAGCAAAACCGATAAACGTTAAAGTTTTACTTGATTTACTATATAATTTAACTGAAAATAAATAAAGAGGTTTTCTATGAAAAAAATTAGCAAAAACATATTATCAGTTATTACTTTTTCTTCTGTATTGCTGATTTCATTAGTAGGATGTGAAAAAAATAATAACTATAAATTTTCTCCTCAACTTAATACAGATGAAAAACTAACTCTGAATATCTTAGGATACTTTGGCAATTTTGAAGCATTAGATGCTGTAACAAACGATTTCAATAAATATTATCCAAACATATCATTTAATTATCAGCAGGTGAGCGGAAACAATCTTGTCGCTTTTCTTGATTCGAACTTTCAAACAGATATTTTCATGACTTCTTCTGATACCATAAGCTCAACAAATTTAATTGATTATTGCTTGGATCTTTCAACAGTAAATTTAAATTTAAATGATGTTGATCAAACGATGTTAACAACAAGCTATAAAGGAAATTTTTTGCATTCTTTGCCTATTGGTCAAAATATTTATGGAATTATTACAAATGTTACACTGTTAAAAAAAGAAGGATTAGATATTCCGAAAAATTATGACGAATTTATAAATACATTAAATACTTTGAAAACTAAAGGATATGTTCCACTTCAAAGTTCATCCACAAAAATATATCCAGAATTAACAATAAATATGATGGTAAATACCATCCAAGAAGATAACGAACTATATAATGATTTAATAAACGGAAACTTAAAATCTTATAGCAAAATTGAAAACATATTCAACATTGTCAGCAACATACAAAATAATGAATATAGTTTAGATGAAGTAAATAATTTATATCCTTTCGATAACTACAATGACGCTATATTACGTTTTTTTGAAGGAAATGTTCCATTTTGGGTTTGCAATAGTGAAAAAGTTAGTGGAATGAAAAAACGCGAAACCAAATCCGAAACATTTAAAGCCAATCCTTTTGAATACACCTATATTTATGCCCCACTAGGAGATAAAGGCTCTTATGTTTATCATGAACCCTGGTATGGTTTAGGTATTTCCAAAAGAAGTCCTTCAATTGAATACGCCAAAGAATTCATGCGTTTTTATGCCACAAAAGATGAATTGAATAAAATGGCTTCAACAAAAGGTGTTCCATCAATTGCCAAAGAAAAATATAACTCAGATATTTATAAATATATCGATAATCCAGAAGCTATAGAAACAAATTGCATATACGATGGAAAAGTTACACAAAAAGATTTTGATGCCTGGTATACATGCATAAATAGTTTTGCAACTAAAAAACTATCAAAAGAAGAAGCGATAAAGTCTTTCATTACCACTTTTTCAAATAGTCACAAATAATTAATAATCAAATAACTTTAAAATTGATTATTTATGAAGGGAATTATAATATGCCAAAAAATCGTATATTAGTTGCTGATGATAATAAATTAAATCAAGACTTGCTGAGTGCCATTCTCGGAAATGACTATGACTATTTATATGCAAACAATGGAATAGAAGTAATTTCAGCTCTTGAAAAAAACGAAGCTATCGATATTATTTTACTTGATATTAACATGCCACAAATGGATGGATTTGAAGTTCTTCAAGCATTAAATGAAAAACAATATATCAAAGAAATCCCCGTTGTTGTCATATCGACTGAAAATGATGTTGCTTTCGTAAGAAGAGCATATGAATTAGGTGCAACCGATTATATCAGTCGTCCATTCAATGCTATAGTTATCCAACATCGAGTAAAAAACACATTGATGATTTATTCCAACCAAAAAAAATTGGTTAAATTAGTAGAAAATCAAATCTACGAACGTGAAAAAACAAATAACGCCATGATCAATATTTTTAGCAATATCATTGAACTTAGAAATCATGAATCTGGTAGCCATACATTGCATGTTCAAACAATCACAAATTTATTGCTTCACGAACTTGTTAAAATAACTGATAAATATCCGCTTTCTGAAGCTGATATTTCTTTAATTTCTTCTTTATCCGCTCTTCACGATATTGGAAAAATTAAAATTCCAGAATCAATTTTAAATAAACCTTGCCAATTGACTGATGAAGAATGGAAAATTATGAAAATGCATACAATCGAAGGCTACGAAATTCTTCAACATGCAAATATTGATCAAAACAATAATTTCATGAAGACAGCAAAAGCAATATGCCGTTGGCATCATGAAAAATACGATGGAAATGGTTATCCAGATGGATTAAAAGAAGAAAACATTCCAATTTGTGCTCAAGTTGTATCAATGGCTGATGTTTACGACCCTCTTACAAGTGAACGCTGCTACAAAAGATCATATACTCACGATGAAGCTATAAAAATGATTATTAATGGAGAATGTGGAGCATTTAATCCTTTACTTATTCAATGTCTAAAAAATATTTCAGATAGGCTCAAAGAATCTTTGAATATCGGATTAGAAAAATACGATTATCACGACGAATCACTACAAATTGTCGATGAAGTTTTAACTACAAATAATCTCCAATTCTCTTATAATACACACTATCTTTTATTCTTTGAAAAAGAAAAAAGAAAATTTTTTGAAGAAAATTCTACAAGTGGCATATCTTTTGAATTCGATATGCTCTTGCATAAAGTACAAGTTATAAACAATTACGCTCCATCTGATTATAGAAAACAAATAATTTATACATTAAAAAACGAATTGAAATTACTATCCAATGAAGATTGGGAAAAATTAGTAAAAAGAGTTCGAAGTACAACCAGAGAAAAAAATACATTTACAGAAGAAGTTTTGCTTAAAATAAACGATAGTTATCGCTGGCATAAATTAATTGTTGAAACATTATGGCCAGAAAATGGATCATATGCTCAAGTCATAGGAAAATTTATAGATATACACAATGATGTGTTAAATGTCGGTCTAGAAAAAATAAATAATTCCAACGATGTTCGATCATTGATTTTAAATTTAAAAACAACATTCCCATTTGTTCGTATAGTTGATGCTAAAAAATGTTATGTTTTATCGATATCAAAAAATGGAAGAATAATCGATACAAAAAAACATTGTTATGAAATATGGGGAAAAAATAGCCCTTGTGAATATTGTTCTTCAAAAAATGCTCTAAAGAAAAAACAATGGGTTAGTAAGCTTGAAGTAAAAGAAGGGAAAATATTTGCAGTTTTATCACGTTATTTATCCTTGAACAATAAAGACTATGTTTTAGAAATTGCCTTCCCAGTAGATGAAGAAGAAACTAAACCAGAAAATAGAACACGCCTAATGTCTAGTTTGTTATTCATAAATTTTTATAGGGATTCTTTAACAAAAGCCTATACCAGAACATACTTAGAAGATTTTAAAGATAATTTAGAAAAAGCTGATGCCATCGCACTATTAGATGTTGATGATTTCAAAAACATAAACGACACCTATGGACATCAAGTTGGCGATATTGCATTAAAAGAAATATCTTCAGTCATAATGAATACCATAGGCAGCAATAATGTTTTAATACGATACGGAGGGGATGAATTTTTAGCAATTTTCCAAGAAATTGAAGAAGAAGACTTCTATAATAAATTCATAAAAATTAAAAATGCCGTTAATGCGATCTCACTAAAAGATTATCCCGATATTAAATTAAATATCAGCATTGGAGGAGCATATAAATCATGTTCTTTAGATAATGCAATTACCAAAGCTGACCGAGAAATGTATAAAGAAAAAACTAAAATATAAGAATAGGAGAAATAAAATGAATAGCGAAGAATTTTATAAAGCCATTAATGGCGATTATTTAAATACTTTAAATAGATTAGGAAATGAACAAATTGTTTCTCATTTCATAAAAGAATTCAAAAACGATCAAACATTTAATAATCTTCGTACATCTTATGAAAATCACAACATCGAAAATGCTTTTCTAGCCGTTCATACTTTAAAAGGCATCTGCGCCAATCTTGGTTTCACAGAATTAGAAAAAAAGGCTTCAACTCTTACAGAAATATTAAGAAAAAGAACATTTGAAAACTCCGAAGAAGCCTATAAAGAAGTTGTAATTACCTATAATAAAATCTTTGAATTTTTAAAACAATATTAAAAAATAAACCTTCTTTTAATGATCTTATTTCAAGAAAATTATAAGAAGGTTTTTTATTCTATAAAAACAAAATTTTAATTAATTAAGCTAAAACATAAAGATGAATAAATTCATTGCTTTCATTGTCTTCATCAACATAAAGTTTTAAATTATCACTTTCTTTAATGAAAGTCTTATTATCAGTTGTAACATAACCTTCTGATAAAAGATGAGCTTTATATTTAGAAATATAGGATAAATCCATATCAGTATTCATAATAATGACAAAATAAGGATTTTCTTCATCATCCCAATAATCATAAAAGCCATCAAAAGTATTGCCAGAATCAATAAAATCTTGATCAAATAAATAAGGAACTTTATCAGCAATTTCTTTTCCATATTGAACTAATAAATTTTCATAAACTTCTGGTCTCATATCATCTTCCCAAGTCATCTTTTTATCAGTATCAATTTCAGAAATAGCTTTATCAAGATTAGCGCGCATAGTTTCATTTAAAGTTACAGCACTATAATCAAAAGTTATCTCTTCTGTTCCGCCAAAATAGGCAAAACTCATTGAAGAAATTTTTTCATTTTCAACGGTCATATTTAAAGTACGAGCATCAACTGTCAAAGGATTATAAATATTACCAAGATATTGTCCAATATTAACAATATCACCTGTTGTAGAAATAACATTATCCTTCAAATTTAATACTTCGCTGGAGACAGAAAAATTTGTTACATCTTTTAAAGATTTATTTACAGGTATTTTATTTAAAGTAATATTATTTTCTTCATCGAAAGTAAAGCTATATAATTTACCATCTTTTAAATAATAACCCGATCCTAAAGATTCCATATTGTTGCTTGAACCATCTTCACTATTAACAATATAAGTTCCTTTCAAAAGGAAATCTGTTCCTTTTGTAACTTTAGTAAAACGGCTTCCATCCCAAGCGGAATCTTTTTCAATACTGGTGAAAACAGAATTATCTTGGTTCAAATAAGAAAGATAACCTTTAATTTCTTCATCATGAACAGAAGGAGTTTTCTTTACTGCACCTTCAATGACATTTGGTGTATCTAAAACACGAGTATCAACATAACGATAAAAATAATTACCACTTAAAGTATCCTGCATCAATCCAGTAGAAAAAATCATTTGCGTAACTTTATCATTTTCAACTTTAACTTTAATCTCTTCTACAGGCCATTGCAAAAATCTTAAATGTTGAGTTATAGCATAAGCCAAAGAAGATGCATCTGTACCTAAATAAGTATAGTATTCATCATCTGCAGTCAATTTCATAAATTGATTTAAATTAAATTTATCTTGTCCAACAAAGCCAAAATCCTCATAGGTTGTGCTAGTTTTTGTGGTTTCAACTTCATTTTTTCCATTGACACCTATGAGATTTAATGTATTGCCATCAGCTAATTTTTGATAGGTTAATGAAGTGGAAACATTATCTTCATTTATATCAGTTATGCGAACATAATCATTATAAATATCTAAATTAGAAAAGCCTTGTCTTTCAATATAATTAGATTCTTCCAAATACATATTGTCGTAAACTGCCGAAACAAAAGAAACATTTCCAAAAAGATTATCAGCTTTATTTTCTAAAGTATCAGTAGTAGAGACATATTGTTTTAAATAATCCTCAACAACATCTAATTTTGAAGTCCCAATATTATCGATAAAAATTACAGCACCAGTACTAGGAGTATAATATTCATCCTTAACACTATCATAGCCTTGTAAAACAACAACCATATAATGTTCTATCTTATAGAATCCCACTCTTTTAATTCCAGTGAAATCCAATTGACTAGAAAACATTCCAATTATATTTTCATCAGTTGTGTAAATGGTATCTCCAACTCTAACAAAATCAATATTTTCATTTTCATCAAAATTCAAAAACTTATTGGCACTATCAAGCGAAGTTAATTCTTGAGAAGAATAATCTTCACTATAAGCTTGTCCCCTAATTTCAACTTTGTTATTGCTGATTTCAAAATTATAAGCATATTTTTGATGAAAATTATAAGTGTTCAATAAAACAGCACCGCGATTCAAATAAGCGGTATAGTAATAGTCTTTTGTTACTACATCCGTATAATCTTTTCCATCTAGTTCGTAAGTCATAGAGAAATTACCTAATTTCATGGTTGATAAAGAATTAAAAACAAAATTTTTTAATCCTTGTTCATCAAAACTTGATGAAGAACTAGAAGATGAACTGATAGAAGAAGTGGTTGAACTAGAAGAAGAGGAAGAAGATAATGATGAAGAAGACGAAGAACTTGTATTTGAACTTATAGTATTATTGCTTGTTGAAGAAGATGATGAAGAACTACTTGTTACACTCCCCGCACAACTTGTAAGTAATAAACCTAAGGACAATATTGTTATTAAATAATTTCTTTTCATTTTTTCTCCTTAAAACATATGTCATTTATATTAACAAAAAAAGACATTTCATACAACGATTATACTTCCGTCAAAATGTCTTTTATAATTACCAGATAAAATTACTTTTAGCAGCTTCACCATTATCGATTAAAATATCTTGTGCAGTCATCGATTTATTGATAACTGTCAAAAAAAACGCCCATTTAGCCATTTCTTCTACATCGCTCCATCGATGTAATAAAGTCTCATTCAAAACAGCTTCATATAAATTTTCATTCTTTAAAATATGATCATTTAAATCCGTTATTACTCCCCCAGGTGAAATAGAATTAGATGTAGCATGATATTTAGCAATTCTTAAAGCAACATTCTTCATGTAGGCGATTACTCCCCCTTTAGAAGCTGCATATTCTGGAAATTCTGCTCCAGTATTACCCGAAGCGCTGGATACAAAAAGAACAGATTTGATATTATCTTGAAAAGCATATTTTTCAGTAACTTTAATAGTACCTTTCAAATTGATATCAATATCATTTTCATTTTGAGTTCCCGCATTATTAATAAGAATTTCACAATTTGGAATATCTGGAAGTTCATCATAAAAAATATCTTTTTTATAATGATGATAATTAACATTTTCAATAGTAGAATCCAAGCGATCTATACCAACAACAGAAAAATCATTTTTCAAAAATTCTTCAGCGATAGCTCTACCTATTCCATTACTAGATCCGGTAACAATAACCAATTTTTTCATCATTAACTATTTTTATTTGCTTCGATAAAAGCAAAATATTCCTTTCCAACTTCATCTTTTTTCCATTTTTGAACTATCCGATAGCCTAAAGGGGAAAAAATAACTTCACATAAGAGTTCAACAACTGCGCCTGTTGCTGCACACATAAAACATTGTGTAATAGACCAGCCAAAGAATACATATGAAACAATAAAAGCAAAAGTTAAATTATCGACAAATTGACCTACAGCAGTTGAAATATATGTTCTAAAAATAAAGGAAAAGAAATTATCCTTTTTTACACACTTTCCCAAAGCAAAATTCAAAAAATTATTGACGATAGCTGATACCAAAAAAGCCGTAGTAGATCCTAATAAAACATACCATGTACCACCGAAGGTATGATCTAAAGCTCCGTTGATTATATCTTCACTTCCTTCAACAAAAGATTCGCCCCACATACCTGGAATAATACTAGCTATAAAAAATACAAAGCATAATAATAAATTTATAACAATTCCTAAAACAGCTAATTCAGTAGAAGCTTTAGGACCATAATGCTTAGTAACAATATCCATTGTTAAAAAAGAAACCCATGATAATAAGATTCCCGCATCTAAAGCTAACCATGATACTGGCATATTAATGCTTTTATTTGCTAATAAATTCATAGCAATAATTGAGACGATAAATAGAGCGACGACTACAGCGGGAATACTTCTTGTAAGAAGTACAAATTCTTTCCACTGTGTTTTGAGGTTTGTTTTCATTTCTTGATTCTCCTTTACAAATAAAAAACAGGCCCCAAGACAAAGAAGGACCTGAATTCGAATCAAGTATCTTTGTTCCTGGTTTTGTTTATAGACAGGATGGCAACAACGAACTGTCTTTAACGAAAAAAATAATAACTCATAAATCTTAATAATTCAAGAATAAATTCATTTAGTCTAATTAAAAAAATAAAAGCAATTATGTTTTTTTAATTTTAAATTCATATATAAATAAGATATTTTTACAAAACAACTTTCCATAATTGTAAAAAGTTGTTATATTTTTTACTAAACCAACAAAATAATTGTTAAAATAAAAATATCCAAGGAGGATTTATGAAAATTATCCACACTGCCGATCTTCATCTTGCTTCTCCTTTTTCTTATTTGCCTAAAGAAAAAAGAAAAATAAAAAATGTTTATTTAAGCCAAAATTTTGAAAATCTAATTAAATACGCTAAAAAAAATAATATCAATCATATTATTCTATCAGGAGATATATTCGATAGTAATAGACCTTCATTAAACATTAAGTCTTTTTTCTATAACCAAATAGAGGCTCATCCTTCTATTACTTTTTATTATCTTAAAGGCAATCATGATATAGAAGCTTCGCTGAATGTAGAACTCAACAATTTAAAAACATTCAAAGAAATATGGACAACATATGAAATAGATAATGTTACTATAACTGGTATAGAAATTAACGGCGATATAGAAGATTATATTTATAAATCTCTTACTTTAAATGCTAATAAATTTAATATTGTCATGATGCATGGTCAAATTATAAATTCTGCTAGTTCAAACAAAAAATTAATTTCTTTGCCTAAATTAAAAGATAAAAATATCGATTATCTAGCACTAGGACATATACATAAATATAGCGAAATGGCATTAGATGAAAAAGGAATAGCCATTTATCCTGGATGTTTAGAAGGAAGAGGTTTTGATGAACTTGGTCCTAAAGGTTTTGTAGTTATAGATACTGAAACAAAAAAATATAACTTTCATCAATTAACAAATAGAGAAGTTATCGAACAAGAGATCAATTTAAGCGATACAACATCAGAAGTTGCAGCTCTAAAAAAGATTGAAAATGAAATAAACCTAATAGATAAAGACAACATTTTCCGCCTAATACTAAAAGGAGATATCAATTATAACTATGATAATCTTGAAGAGAGGTTACACTCATTATATAGCAATAAATTCTTCTACTTTGAAACTAAAATTTTTCTTCATGAAAAAATAGATATTGAAAATCTTAAAAAAGGTGTCTCTTTAAAAAGTGAATTTTTTAAAATAGTCGACGAAGACAAAAATACTAGTAAAGAAGACAAAGAAGAAATATACAATTTAGCTATGAACCTTTTTAATGGTGAGGAGATAAACTGATATGAAATTAATATCATGTCACATTGAAAACTTTGGACAATTACAAAATAAAGACTATGCGTTCAACGATAATTTAACCTGTATCTATGAAAATAATGGTGCAGGAAAAACAACGCTAGCCGCTTTTATAAAAGCGATGTTTTATGGTCTTGAAAGCACCAAAAAAACAGACAAAAATTTTGGGGATCGCCTTCATTATTATCCTTTTTCTAATGGAAAATTTGGCGGATATTTAATTCTTAATGCCTTCGATAAAGAATATAGAATTGAAAGATATTTTGATAAAACTTCTTCTACTAAAGATACACTTAAAATATTCAATCAAGAAACACATGAAGAAGAGACTTCAATAACAGATGTTGGAGAATTCTTTTTTGGAATTGATAAAGAAGCTTTTGAAAGAACAATTTTTATAAATTCATTAAGCTTAGAAACAAAGACCACTTCTTCAATAAACAAAAAATTAAACAATTTAATCGATGATACAAACGATGATAATAATTACGAAAAAAACATCAAAGAACTCGAAGAATTATTAAAGAAATATACTAATACTCGATCAAATAAAAAAGGAGAACTTCAACAAGAAATTAACAATCTTCACGATGCACAAAAACAAGAGCAATCACTTTTATTAATCCAAGGCAAAATGGATGAACTCTATACATCATTAGATGAAGAAAGAAAGAAAAAAACAGATTTAGAAGATAAAATAAAAAAACAAAGAGAAATCGATTTAAAATTAAAAGAATGGGAAACATATGAAACTTATCTTAAAGAAATAGAAGATTTAAAAAACACCCAAGAAAAAATTATATCTCTTTATCCTTATGGTCTTCCTTCACTAGAAGAAATTTCATCAATCGAAAATGAAATAACTAATGTTACGAAAAATGAAGCTAGTCTAAAAGCATTAAATTTCAATCAAAATGATTTTGAAAAACTTAATTTTTATCAGACAAAATATGTTGAAAATCTTGATGAAAAAAGTTTAAACGAACTTCTTTCGTTGAAAGAAAAATACAAAACCATTGAAAATAAAATCTCTTCTAATTCTATTTTTCCAGATAAAGAAAAACTGGATAATTTAGAAAAAAAGTATGCTAACAAAATTCCAAGTTCCGTAAAATTTGAAGAAATATCAAACAAAATTAAAGAGCTCGATAAAATTTCATTAGAAAAAAGTAACTTAGAGCAAGAATATCCAGAATCACAAATATCCGAATATTCGCGAATGTTTTATAAAGATACTCTTCCATCAGAAAATGAAATAGAAACATTAAAGAATAATATCGATAAATATAAACAAAATAATGACCATATTAATTCTTTAAATGAACAACTAGCAGAAACAAAAGGAAAACAAAATTTAAAATTAGTTGCTGTAATATTAGTGGTTATTGGAATCTTATTAATTGCTGGAGGAATCACAAGTTTCATTTTAAATAATCTTATTTTAGGAATTGCTGGAAATGTCGTTGGAATCATTTTATCCGGAATATCAATTTTCCTGCTATTAAAAAAACAATCAACACCCTTAGAAAACAAAGAAAAAGAACTCATAAAAGAAGAAAATCTTGAATTAGGAAAATCAATAAAAGAAACCTTTAATAAATATATAATCTTTGAAGAAGATTATCAAAAGGCCTTGCAAATTTTAATTAGTAGCAAAGATAATTTTCAAAAATATCTTTCAAAGAAAAAAACAATCGATGATGCAATTTATCTCGCATTACAAAAAGAGATTTCTTCTTTCTTTTCTAACTATAGTATTTACTCAGAAAATTATTACGAAGCTCTAGAAAAATGCAAATCTGAAATAAATAGCCTTTATGAACTTCAAGAAAAAGAAAAGAAATATATAGAAGCTAAAAAATCTTTCGAAGAAGAAAAAATTAATTTGATAAAAGATATTAATTCTATACTTTCCCCTTTAAAAGAACATTCGTTCAATAATTCCTTAGAATTAGAAAATATTTATGATAATTGTAAAGAATATAACTCAATTAATTCTCGTTATTTAGAATATGTAAGGAAAAAAGAAGAATATTCTGCTATTTTAAATACCTCTCAAAATACAATTGATCAATTTAAAACAAAATATCATATTTTCGAAGATATAGGTTCTTATTTAAAAAATTTATCTTCAAATAGTAACACACTAAAAAACGACAAAAAAAATCTAGAAGAAAAAATTGAACAAGCAAAAACTTATAAAGAAAAAAATAAACTATTAGAAAAGCCTCAAAAAAGTGAAATATCTATTGAAAAATTAGACTTGGAAAAAGATGCTATTTTATTGAATATTAAAAATTTAGAAAAAGCAATCACAGAAAACGAAAATGAATTACTAACTCTTCCAGATATTAAAAATACAATTCAAGATACCCATAATAAAATTCAAAATATCAAACATCGTATTGAGATAATTGAAAAAACAATATTCTTTTTTACAACTGCAGAAAACAATTTAAAAAATCGTTTCATTACTCCTATATACTCTTCATATACTACCTATATTCAAGATTTTGATTCAATTTTAAAGAAGGGAACTTCAATGGATTTCAATTTGAATATATCATTTGATATCCAAGGTGAATTAAAAAGTTATCAACATTTATCTCAAGGTCTTTTATCAATTCTTGAAGTTTCTTTAAGATTCGCCTTAATTGACAACATGTATAAAAAAGAGAAACCATCAATTATTCTCGATGATCCTTTTGTCTATCTTGATAAAAATAACTTGCAAATTGCAAAAAAAGTATTGCAAAATCTCGCAAAACAAAATCAAATAATTTACTTTTGCTGTCATGAAAGTAGAAAAATATAAAACTTTACTATCAAAATAGTAACATAATAAAACCCAGTGAATAAGTATTTTATCAAATGTTTATTCCACTGGGTATTTTTTTATAGCGATTATTTAATTTCTAGCCAACATCTTTTTTAAATATTGTCCTGTGTAAGAATTTGGATTTTCAGCCACTTCTTCAGGGGTGCCAGTAGCAACAACTTGTCCACCATTTTCACCACCTTCAGGCCCCAAATCAACAATATAGTCAGCACACTTAATAAGATCAAGGTTGTGTTCTATTACAACAACTGTATTTCCCGCATTGACGATTTGTTGAATAACATTCATCAACTTTTTAATATCATCAATATGCAATCCTGTTGTCGGTTCATCCATAATATACAAAGTATTTCCTGTAGCTGATCTTTGAAGTTCATAGGCAAGCTTAATTCTTTGAGCTTCACCGCCAGAAAGTGTAGTACTACTTTGTCCAAGTTTAATATACCCTAATCCAACATTATGCAAAGTTTGTAATTTTTTAGCTATGCTAGGGATATTAGAGAAAAACGATAAGGCCTCATCAACTCTCATGTCCAAAACATCAAAGATATTTTTATCTTTATATGTAACTTCCAATACATCTTCGCTATAACGCTTTCCATGGCAAACTTCACATTCAACATAAACATCAGGTAAAAAAGACATTGAAATACGTTTAACACCTTCACCTTGACAAGCTTCGCAACGACCTTTATTTAAATTAAAAGAAAAATATGAAGAATCAAATCCATGCATTTTTGCTTCACGTGTCGAAGCGAATAAAGTTCTGATATCATCAAAAACTTTAATATATGTTGCCGGATTGCTTCGTGAGTTTTGTCCAATAGGATCTTGAGAAATATTAATTACTTTATCTATGTGTTTAAGTCCTTTAACTTCATCACATTCGCCGATATCAGAAACTGAAAGGCCTAATTCTTGTCGAACTTTTTTATATAAAACTTCAGTTATTAAAGAAGATTTACCAGATCCAGAAACGCCGGTAACACAAGTAAAAGCTCCAGTAGGAATAGAAACAGTAACATTTTTTAAATTATGACATCTTGCATTGACAATAGTCATCTTTTGATATCCTGGTCTTCTAATGTCTGGTATTTCTATTTTTTCTTTTCCTGATAAATAAAGGCCAGATATTGATCTTGGTGAATTGATAATGTCTTGCACTGACCCAGTTCCAACGATTTCTCCACCTTGATCACCAGCATTAGGACCAACATCTACTATAAAGTCAGCTGCTCTAATAGTATCTTCATCATGCTCAACTACAAGCATTGAATTGCCTAAATCTCGCATATCTTTTAATGTTTGAATCAAACGATCATTATCCCTTTGATGAAGACCTATTGAAGGTTCATCTAGTACATATAATACTCCAGATAATTTGCTACCAATTTGTGTAGCCAAACGTATTCTTTGCGCTTCACCACCAGATAATGTCGAAGCAGAACGAGCTAATGTCAAATAATCAAGTCCGACATTAATAAGGAAATTCAAACGATTTTTTATCTCTTTAATAACTAATTCAGATATTTTTTGTTCATTAGGTGTCAAACTTAAATTGTTTAAAAAATCCAACATTTTTCTAAATGACAAATGGCATATTTCATCAATATTTAATCCACCAATTCTAACAGCTAAAACCTGTTCATTTAATCTCGCTCCATGACATTTTGTACATGTTTTTTCAGACATAAATCCATGGTAATATTTTTTCATCCATGTTGAATTTGTGCTCAAATATAATCTATCTATTTTTGTTTTTACACCTTCATTGATAACACGATGCAAAGATGATCCTGTTTTTGTTTTAAAGAAATAATCTATATCTTCTTCAGGTCCATATAAAATGGCATTTATCTGTTTTGAAGTTAACTGATTTACTGGAACATCCTTATCGATGCCATACTTTTCACAAAGTATATCAAAGTCAGCCACTTCCATTGCTGAATCATTTTTCTTATAAATGAAAGGAATAGCACCATCATTTATTGATAAAGAAGGATCAGGAATAATTAAATCAGGATCAGCTTCGATTTTAACACCTAAGCCATTGCACTCACTGCAACATCCTAAAGGATTGTTAAATGAGAATAAACGAGGCTCTAAAGTTGGAGTAGTAAATCCGCATTCTGGACAGCTTTGATGTTCACTTAAAAGTATTCCTTTTTCATTTTCAGGAACAATTTCTACATAACCATTAGCATTATTTAAAGCAACTCTTAAAGAATCATTAATTCTGCTCAATTCTTCTTTTTCTTCATCATCGCCTAAAATAATATGGTCGATAGCAATAGAAATAGTGTGTTTTTGATTTTTTTCTAGAAGTGGAGGAACAGTATATTTTTGAATCGTATTTTTATCAATTTTTATTCTTCTTAAGCCCAAGTCAATATATTTTTTTAAGGTATCAAAATGAGTACCTTTTTCATTGCGAATGATAGGAGCCATAATATAAATAGAAGTTCCTTTAGGAAAAGATAAAACTTTATTCGCCATTTGACTCAAAGAAAGTCCTTTGATAGGAAGATGATGAGTAGGACAATATGCTACACCAATTCTAGCATACAAAAGACGGAGATAATCATAAATTTCTGTTACAGTACCAACAGTAGAACGCGGATTATTTGAAACAGTTTTTTGATCGATAGCAATAGAAGGTGATAAACCATCGATAGAATCAACATCAGGTTTTTCTGTATTTCCTAAAAACATACGAGCATAGGAAGATAAAGATTCTACATATCTTCTTTGACCTTCAGCGTAAATTGTATCAAAAGCTAAAGTGGATTTTCCTGAACCAGAAACTCCAGTAAATACAACAAGTTTGTCCTTTGGGATTGTCAAGCTTACATTTTTTAAGTTATTAACCCTAGCACCTTTAATTATTATTTTATCGTTCATCCTTCACCTCCAGCATCCTACATTTTATCATACTTTCCCTTAGTTTATCTGTTTTTATAAATACTATGTATAAGAATTTATAACATCAAAAAAGAGGATGGAAACCTGACTTCGGTTTCTATTCATCCTCTAATTTTTATTATTGCAATTCGAAATCTACTTCTCCTCTTGCAAAATTACCGAAGGCATACTCATCTTCATAAGTAGCTTCAGAACAAGAGAGAGTTCCATCTGAATTCATCGAAAGAACAATTGTAGCTGTTCCACTTTTAATAGTAATTTCATTATTATCGATTACATAAGTGCCAGTGCCAAGATATTCTGGATGATAGTTTCCTTCATAAGTTGGACAAACAAATGTCATTTTAACATTGCCTTTGCCATCAAAAGCTAAGGTTACTGTCGCAGGCAACTCATCATAAGTATCCCAATCAACAGCGTTATACTCACCGACATAGGTTTTACCAGCAAGGACATCGCCTTCTTCTATTTCTTCATCTTCATAGGTTTTATTTTCTTTATCGATGGTATAAACATATTCAGTACTATCGATAGTAATAGTTAAAGTTGTACCACTTATAACATATGTTCCTTCTTTACCATTGACATTTGCACCACCAAAGCCATTTAAGATAATCGAAGATGAACCATTAGTATAAGTTCCATCATAACCATCGCCTAAAACATAACCATCATAACCATGAGAACGATTAAATTTAGCAGTAAAGCTTGTCGCTTTGCCATCACTTAATGTTTGTCCTTCACCAACTTTAACAGTAAAGATACCACCGACAACATTAAAGTCACCAGTAACAGTGACAACACCGATTAAATCAGTTGGATTATAGCTATTTGATTTAGAAAGAACATAGACTACTTCGCCTTTATAAGTTGTAATCTTAAAGACCAAATCTTTCCAACTCTTACCAGCCATAACAGCTTCTGTACCATTATAGTAATATCCTTTATTTTCACCAGAAAGGGCATATACACCATCAGCAACTATAGTAATCTTTGTTGTTTTAAATGAATAATTGACATTTGTTTTACCAGTAAAGATCAATGTTGAACCAGTTGCATCATCAGGGTCGACAACAAAGCGACCTGTAGCACCATTGAGTTTACCAAAGCCATATTCATTGATAACAATAACATTTGTTGTAGAAGTGGAATTAGCTGAATAATATGTTCCAGCAGCAAATTTTTCTTGATCAATTGTAGCACCGATCAATTCATATTTATCACCATTAACAGAAACATAATATGTTGGATCATTTCCTTCATATAATGTGATGACATTTTCATAGAAAGGATTGAAGTAATAAGTATAACTTTCACCATCTAATGTTGCATTTCCACGAGAAGTTTCACTAGTTGTAAAGCCATCAACAAACAATGTTTTGCCTTCAGAATTTGTCAAAGTCTTTCTTTCATCCATATTAGCAACAACAAGTTTTCCAGCAGAAGCTAATTTAAAAACTAAAGATTCATTTCCATAATTTATCGCAAATATAGCTCCAACTTCACCTAATTCAACTTTAGAATCACTTTGCTTGACAAGAGTAGAGATAGCAGAAGTTACTTTTCCATCACTTGGAGCATATAAGTAGAATTTATCCGAGCCTTTTGTAACTTCATAAATGATAGTACTAGAAGAAGAAACATTAGCATAAAGCTTTCCAGTTGTTCCTTCTTTGATATAAAAGTAGGAACTAGAGCCTTCATTGATAGTCAAAATATCATCGCTTAATATATCAACAACAAGTTTCTTTGTAGAACCATAAGCACTACCAACTTCAGTTAATGTAACAGTTAATTCACCCTCAGAATATCCACTTGGCAACATACCGATATAAGTGGTAGAACCTATTTCACATTTGATAATTCCATATTTATCAACAGTGAAGGCATGAACAGCACTACTGCTTGATAACCAAGAGAAGGTTCCAAGAAGCGTTCCTTGATAACTTGTATCAGAAACAGCAGTAGCAACATTATTGCTTTCCAATGTATAAACATATGTATTTTCACCAACTGTAGCTCTAATTACTTTTTCGGTTATCATCTCATAAGTTCCAACAACATCATTCATGGTAATTACACCTGTTGTATTCGCTTTGATACTAGCAAAGCCATCAATTGTAAATGTAGTATCACCACAAGTATAAGTTCCAGCCAAAGCACTTGCTGGCAAATAACCTATTCTTGTATTAGAAGTTGATTTAGTAATCATCGCTTTACTGATATATACTTCACTTTCATCTAAGTTTGTAACTTTGATCAAAGCGCCTTTTTCAGTATAAAGAAGATCATTTAATAATGTAACTTTACAAGCTAATGGAGAAGCAGATGAAGTCTTAAAGAACAAGAAAATATCTTTATCATTTAAAACATAATGAGTTAAATAATTAGCATTTTCATATCCTAAATAACTTTCACGCTTAGCAGATGTTGGAATAATATAGCTTGTAACTGGAGAAGAGGTAGATGTTCCACTCACAGTAACAACTGAAGTTTGATAGATGTAATCTCCTAATTTAGTCAAAGTAACAGTAATTGTCTTTTTAGTGCTATAAGAAACATATCTTCCTTCAAAGACCATATTTCCTAAAGCATCAACAGATGTTATATTTCCGACATATTTAGTGCTGCCATAGTAATAGGTACCAACACCATATTCATCAATACTTAAATAATGATCGCTGGTTGTACTGGTATCAACACTAGAATAAGAAACCTTACCATATGCGAGACTTTCAAATTTCTTTTCTAAAGAAGTATAAGTATTTGCTTCTTTATCAATAACAACATATCCACTGACAGTTGAAGTACCACTATTGCATAAAACAATAAGGTTAGAACCAGTTGTAGAAACATAATAATCATAAGAAGTACTACCGAGAGTAGCAACACCTCTTGTTGAAGATGTTAAGCCGAAACCATCCAATGTCAAACTATCATTACCATTAGAATATGAACCTCTTTCATCTCCAGCAAGGGTTAAACCGCTATAGTTATTACCAAGGTTTTCAACTCTAACAATAGCATGATGGTTAGCAGAAGTAACTTCAAGAATTGCACCTTTTTCTAATGTAGTTTTATCATTTAAGAATTTAACTTCCGCAATTTCACCTAAATCAGTTTCTGATGTGCAATAAATGTATGTTGTAACACCATTTCTTGTAAAGGATTTAATAATAGTTGTACGACTATTTCCTGTAGTTACAGCATTTTGATCTAAGTACAATCTTTGATCGTGTGATTTATCACCAGATAATTTAATAACTAAAGCACCTTCAACTATCATGCTTCCTGAAACAGTAACAGTAGCTGTTCCACCAACTTTTGTTAAAACAGTTTCAAAAGTATAATCAGCATTGATATTAACTTTTCCGGTATATGAACTCGAACTATATTTAAAAGTAGCTGTACCAAATTTATCAATACTAAGAGTATAGCTAGAACTTGAAGCATTGATATATTCACCAACAACTGGATTGTTCTCATAAAGTGGTGCTAATACTTCAAAAGTATAATACTTAACAACTGGATTTCCATTGATATCCATTGTCAAGCTGACAAGATAGAAACCTGCCTTTGTGAAATCAACCAAAGAGTAATCAAGATAATCATCGACATTTTTAACTGTACCTTCAGCTGTTGTGATAGTAAACTTAGAGATCAATTCATCAATAGCATCTTCTTTAACTGGAAGCATATTGATTTCATAATCGCTTATTGAAACTTTAGCACCTTGGCTGACATATTGAGATTCAAGTTCCATTTTTACATATGGTAAATAATCAGAATCAGCAATAACAACACTATTTTTATATGAATCCATGAATAAGCTCATTCTAGAACCATATTTAAATGAAGGACGGACATTGACATAAGTTACTTCAATCAAACCAGATTTATAAACATAACTAATATTTACTGCATCTGCATAAGAAGAGGAAGCTTTTACAATACCTGTTCCATATCCATCTAGGAATACCTTCAAATTATCTTTGACAAATAATCCTTGATATCCATCTTTTTCATCGACTGTAAATGTATTATCAACAGTATTTAAATTAATCTTATAAGCAAATTCATAATTGTTAGTATCATAGATGAATAGCTTATCATTTACATAATCATAACCGCCAAATTTTAAAGAATTAATATTACTTATAGAAAGATCAGCAACTTCTTTTCCCTCAACATATAAAGATACACCATTAGAAGCTGTAATTTCTAAGCTAGCTTGTTTATTATCTACTGTTCCTTGATAAGTTCCAGTATATTTTTTAGTTGTAGTTTCTTTATCAGTTCTTTTACCGGTAACCGCATCATTCATCACAACATACATGCTGTAATCATTGACTTTAACAGTTCCTTTAGATCCGACAGACAAGTCGAAGTCTTCAGAGAATGTTACCTTGCCGAAAGAATGTCTATAATAGAAATCGGCAGAAGTATGTTCAGCAAGTTCAGTAACTAAACCATAATAAACTTTTTCTCCAGCTGCATTTCTTAAAACTAAAACATCGATTGATGTACAAGGAGAAGAATTATCAACGACATACTCAGAAGATGTGTTGAATGTCAATTTTCCAAGGAGTGTATAAACATCCGTTTTGGCAAAGATATATTGTCTATTGTTTTCATTGAACTTCATATTCAATCTATTGACTGGAAGAAGAACAGCAATACCATTTTCTTGTGTGAAATAGAAATCATTAGATAAGTATCTGATCAATAGAGTATTTTCATCAACAGCAGAAATAGAAGTCACGTCATCGCTTGCATTTCCATCAAAAACAAATGTTCTATTAATTGTTGTGGTAGTTGATGTAGCTTCATCTTCATCATCACCAGATGTATCTGTAGTAGTTGTACCACGCATATTAGTCTTATAAGTTCCAAGGAAATCTTTTGAAACTACAAACACATTCTTTTCAATTTGTTCGCCTTTATAAATAAGCTTTAAAGTATAACAACCAGGAGTGAAAACATCGACCTTACCTTCGATCATATCGCGGGTAACAACAACACTTTCTTCTCCTTCTTTAATTGTAAACAAAGTTGTTGGATCAAAGACATCTCCTTCAAAGACATAGTTTTTAGCGCTATTATCAACAGAAAGAGTAACATTTGAAACAACATTGATACTAAGTAAAACTTCAGTTGGATTCTCGCTGTCTTTACCATCAATATATACTTTTAAGGTAACAGGATATATTCCTGATTTTGAAAAATCAACTTTTGATTTATCAATTTCAACATAGGTAGTCAAATTATTTGTGACTTGATCTTTATCGGTATATAAGCTTTGTTTAATATTATTAACTGTAACAGTAATAGCACTTAAAATATCATTATCGCTTAAATCTTTAGTACCATCAATAACTTCTTGATTGATACGGATATCAAAAATATTTTGACGGACAACATAAGTCAAAACCAAAGTAACATCTTCAGTAGTGCTTCCTTGAGTATAAGGAACTTTGACTACAACTTCATAACTACCTGCAGCAGAGAAATCAACCTTTGAAGTATCAATATAACGATTTGCAACAACAAAACGTTGACCATTAGAAATTAAAATTACATCATTATTAAATGAATATTCATCCATTGAAGTTCCTTTTTTAATGATGATGACATCACTTTTTGTAACTTCAAGATGAGCTCCGGTAGCAATAGTAACAACAGCAGTTGCAGTTTTTCCACCATAATTTAAAGTAAGTGTATTTTCACCTAAGCGAGAATAATCAATTGAACCAGTTATATCTAAAAGAGAAATCAATTCATTATGTTCAACGCCATCAATTTTCAAAGAGAATAATGATGTTGCATCAAGTCTTTCAGAATTTGGATAAATAGTTACATTTTTTCCACTTAAGGCCAATTCATGATCTGCGACTACTACAACCTCAACAGAAGAAGTAACGACTGTAGAATCTTCTTTATAAGTTAAAGTAACAAGATATTTTCCTTCTTCAGCTTTTAAACCAGAAACATCAATCATATTAGCTGTAACTTTTTTAGCTACGCCATCAACTGTCAAGCTAAATAATTCTGTCGCATCAAAATTTTCAACTTCACTCAAAGTAATAGTTTTAGTTTTATAGCTATTAACAACATCAATTACATGATCTTCAATAACTTCAACTACAATAGTCTTGCTTGTGTCACCAAGAGTTACTATGTAAGAATATGTTCCGACTTCAGCTTTAACATCACTTGTTACCATTTCATCAGAAATATCAGTTTTTTCACCATCGATAGAAACGACAAATAAATCTTTAAAATTATAATCAGCAACTTCTTTAACTTTTAAAGTGACATTTTCAACAGAGCTTGTAACAACATAGACTGTTTTAGAAACATGAATAGTTAAAAAAGCATTTTGTCCACCATAAGAGCATAAAATAGTGTAATATCCTTCTTTTTCTTGGACATCGCTATAATCAAGCATATCATCAGTTACAGGGAAACTATCGCCATCTACTGTTAAACTAAACAAGGTCTTAAAATCAAAATCTGCTACTTCTCTATCTTTAATCTCTACAGAAGTATCAGTTTTTCCAATGACAATTTCTGATGCTTTAATAGTGATGGAAAGTTCAGCTTTTTTAGAAGAATCAGCATTACTTGTTGCAGTAATAACTGCTACTGAATCTGCAAATTGAACATCTTTGACTTCAACTAAGCCATCAGCAGAAACTAAAACTTTATCGCTAGAAGAAGTCCAAGTAACAGATTTATCTTCAGTACTACCAACAACAGTAGCTGTTAATTGTAAACTTTGCTTACGAGAGACAATATTTTCACCACTTCCTGTAATTACAACACTTTCAACATCAGGTAAAACTGAAGAAGAAGTGGAAGAGGAGCTTGAAGAAGAGGTGGAAGGTTTAGAAGTAGAAGAAGATGAAGAGGTGGAAGAAGATGATGGTTGCTTATTATTACAAGAAGCAAGAGCTAAAGTAGCCGTAACAATTGGCAAAGAAAGTAAAACAAGTTTCTTCTTATTTATTTTTTTTCTCATAATTTTTTCCTTTCTGTTTTATTAGAAAGGAAATGGCTAAAGCCATTTCCTAAAAATATAACTTAGGCAATCTCCCAAGTTCCTGGAAGATAGCAATATACATATATTGTCTTAAATCCAATATTATTGAAACGAATCATAATCTTGCTATCTTTATCCATAAATGTAACATTGCGATTATTGCTATTAGAAGTTTGTGTGTGTTTTGAATCTGTTAATTTAACATATCCACTAGCTTCAGCAAATTTATCCATGAGATAATTGAAATTATCATCGGTTAAACGGCGAACACCATTTAACAAATCTTCAGAAGCTGTAATATTAAATGAGAAACATCCAACACCATCTTTTGTGTAATCTAAATCTCTAGAAACAGACATTGAATCCCCAAAAGCTGAACGGAATTGACTTGGGGTAGGGAACTTCGAACTATCAGCACCATAGAAATAATTTAAAGCATCAGCTACTGTTCCTGTAGTATAGCCAGTACCATAAGCTGTTTCATAACGAGCACTTACTTCATCCCATGTTTCTGGTAAAACACGCGGAGAATAGTTATCAAATAAATCTTCATCTAATTTAGTTGTGCCAATTTCTGAATATGTTGTTTTAACATAGCCAATATAATTTCCACTGATGTTATAAGGATAAACAGTATTTAAAAGATTTCCTTCAGAATCAACAGTGATAGAAAGTTGTGTTTCAACATCTTGGCTAGCGCTAGAGGCATTGCTATAGCTTGAAATTTCTTTAGCTACTGCAGCATTGATAACAGAATCACGAAGAGTGAAAGTATAAGTACTTTCAAATTCATTTTCAGTAACTGTAGGGAAACCGAATACTTCTGGAGCAAAGTTAAATCCAGGAAGTTTAGAAGAAATATTTCCTTCATATTTTTTCTTGCCTACAAGGCCTTTACTTGATGCGCTATATTCAAATTCATCATAAGTATTATCATCATTTTGCTTATATCCTGTATAAGATAAACCATATGGATTATCAAAATAACCACCAGAATAATAAGTGCTTCTTCTGAGTAACACAGCATCTTCTGTTACTTGACCATGAAGACCAGCAGGACCAGTAGCGGAAGAAGTTGGAAGGACTTTTTTCTTCAAAGAATTTCTTGATTGATCATAACTGTTTTCGCTAGAAGAAGCAGAATATGTCGAAGTATCAACAGAATCAAATGTATAGTTGGTGATACCCTTCATTTGTTCAAGAGCCTTAGCTAAAACTTCTGTATATTTCGTTGCAGCATATGGTGTAGGATCAGTAACAACTGTTGTACCAATATCAGCAAAGGTTAAATCAATTGTTGTCCAACTAGCAGCAGAAGCAGTTTCAGCTGTACCATCTGTTGAGCCATAATACAAAACTTCTGTTGAGCCAGTTAATCTTGTTACATGACCATCTTCAACATATAAGCTGATTTCCAAAAGTGTATCTGATAAAAGTGGAGTTAAACTATAGCTTAAATATGTTGGTAAATATAAATTATCCCTATCAGTTGGATCGATATAATAATCATAAGCACCTGTTTTAGAATTATAAGTAAACTTATTAATATCTAAATTTCCTAAGTGATTCCAAAGATGATTTTGTTCCCATAAATTATAAGAACCAAATGTATTCATATCTGATTCTCTTGTAGCAACATTATCTTTATTAATATAAATTTTATCTAATGCATGTCCGGTATTACCTTCTTCATCAGTTAAACCATCGACAACCCCTTTTTTATAAGTATTGACTTGGTGGGCGCCATCTTTATTATTTTTTCTGATCCAATATTCGCCTGCCCAAGCATTTTCTTCCATTTTTGTAACCATGTAATAAGTGTTATTAGTGGTTTTATCTAAAGTGAAATCTTTATAAAAATCAACTAATTCACCATTTACTGTAATGGAAGAATTACCAATTTCTTCGATCATCTGTGAAGTTAACTCACCAACTTGACCTTGTTTTGTCGGAGCCTTTAAAGTGATAGTAATTGAAGCAAATACATTGGTATCAGCTAAAGAAGTAGCAGTGACACTGACAAATTGATCAAAAACTAATTCAGTAGTACCAACATAGGTAACAACACCATTTTCAACAGTGATAAGATCACTATTTGTAGTCCAGAGCAAAGATTTATCATCTGTGCCAGAAGTAGTAACTTCAGCAACAACAGTTATAACTTTATCCTCAGATCCAGTATCGATAACTGTTTTTTCAGCAGTTAAAGTTATGCTGACTTTAATAGAAGGTGTAGAAGAAGTAGAAGATGATGAAGAAGAGGAAGAAGTGACTGAAGAGGAAGAATGAGTAGAACTAGAAGAAGAACTTGATGAAGAACTAGAAGAATTGTTATTATTGCAGCTAGCTAAAGTAACACCTAAGAGTGCAGGGATTAATAATAATTTTGTGATTTTTTTCATTTAATATCTCCGATAAATTAATTGTTGGTTGGGTTTTTATAAATATATACGAATAAGTCCAAATCACTGTCGACTGGAACCAAAGTATATCCATCTTTGGTATATCCGCCTTTTCCATCATTGACAAAGCCTTTTTCAATGAAATAAAGCTTTAAAGCAAGAAGAGAAGAATCAATACTATAATTTGAATCAAGTGGAACGTCTAAGTAAACTTGAATAGCTTTAACAGCACGATTAGAATTTGGTAATTGATAAATACTTGTCGAACTAAGACCATAGCAATCGCCTAAAGCTTCAGGGAAATAAGGGACTATTGAACTAGCATTTTCATCTCCTAAATATGTGGTCATAATCTCATCAGTCGGATATTCAACACCTGATTCTCCTTCATCAGGATAATAAAGTGTTGTAACATCTTTCCAACTAGTTGGAGCAACGCGATTATCAAAACTTAAATCACAATCATCAGGAATAGAAGCAGTATTAAAATTGCCATAATTGATAACAAATAAGCCTTTAATAAGACCTAAATCACTATAGAAATATGATTGAGTTATATATCCTTCATCATTAATTACAACATAAGGAGTAAAGGAAGAAGTGCTAGAAGTATATCCTCTTGTTGCAAACATTCCATATAAGCAAAGTTCATTTCCTGGAGCCTTATAGAAAGTTTCAGCAACTTTACTCATAGCATCGTAAGAAAAATATACTGTAGTTTTAGAATCTTGATAATACTTATATCCAGGATTGAAAATAGCTGGGGAGAAAGCAAATGATGGTTTAGCATCATCAATGCTTCCAACAAATTCTCTAGTTGCATAATGCTTGTTATTAGCATCACTTCCAAAAGAATTATATAAATTATCATTTATCTTTTTATAACCATAAGTACCGGTATCAGATAGACCCGTTACATTACCTTGATTATCAAAAATCAAATCTTGATAATACATAGCATCTTTAGTAATAGTTTCTTGATAGCCGCTATAAGTAACAGCGGAAGAAGTTGCTAAAGAAGTTAAAATTTGAACTGTTGTTGTATAACTTTCCAAACTCTTCATTTTTTCAAGAGCATTCTGTAAAGTTTTATGTTCTTCTTCTAAAGTATATTTATTTATATAAGGATATTTAACAAGATCTCCTGTATTGAAATAAGCCTCCAATGTTTGAATAGCTTTATATCCTGTTTGAACACGATAATCTTCACCAGTTACAAGAACAATAGAAGTGATTTGATTATATTCAACCCTTAAAGAAAATTTAACAGCATCAAATTCATAAGGAGTACAACTAGAAGATAATTGACTTAATAATTTTTCATTTGTTCCATTGTAGTCAAATAATCCACTTTCTTTATTGTAAGTAAAATTTTCAACAGATAAAGAAGTTAAAGGATTATACAAATTAGCATCTTCCCATTTTACTGGTAACCCATTATCATCGGTTATCGGAGTATAGCTCTCTTCATTCATCAAAGATAACCCTACTTGGCAAGCATTGCCTTGATAGTTCTCATAAATTAAATATTCTGTTTTACCAGTTGTAGAATTTGCATAAGCAGCTGACCAGAAATTATCCTTCATGTTTGTATAGCTTTCGACAATTGTCGTACTATAATATTTATCAGAAGCTATAGAGTAAAGATCAATTGTAGTAGTACCATTAAATTCAATTTTGTCTGTCTTTAACACATCCAACATATCTTGAGTTAAAACAGGATCAGGTTCAGGGGCTAAAACAGCGATAACAAAAGAATATTCTTTTGAAAGATCAGCAACTGGTTGAACAGTTATAGTTACTTCAGTGTCTTCTTCAACTTGACGAGTGACAGAAACAATATTATTGCTGATAGAAATTAAATCAGAAGATTTTTTCCAAATAACCGTTTTGTTCTCAGTACCAGTAACATTAACGGTTAATTCTATCGTATTGCCGTATCTAACAGCCTTAGGTCCAGAAACCGAAATAGAAATCTCGTTCTTGATCGAAGAAGAACTTGGGATAGAAGAACTCGAACTGCTGGAAGAAAGAAGTGAAGTAGAAATACTAGAAGAAGAACTTGATGAAGAACTTGAAGAATTAGTTGTTTGATTATTACAAGATGTAAATAAAATAGCTGAAAAAGCTAAAAATAAAACACCAAAAGTTATTTTTTTTTGCATAAAAGCCTTTCTATATAAATATAATGTCCTTGTTAAAAAAATATCTCCTTTCTTAAATGTCTAACAATTAAAATTATTATCATAAATTTTTTATTGTTTGTCAACAAAAATCAAAATGAAAGCCCTTTACAAACAACATTTTTTCCATAAAAAAAGTTGAACAAATAATTGTTCAACTTTTTCTTTTTTATAGTACTAACTTAATTAGTTACCCATTTTTAAAATGGTATGATAACGCTTTTCAGCATATTTTTGTGATTTAGCAAGCAATTCTTCAGCGTGATCTGGATTGACCTTTGGAAGTTGAGAGAATCTTGTTTGTTCCATAACGAAGTCACGGAATAAATCAAAGTTAGGTTCTTTGCAATCCATTTGTAATGGATTTTCACCTTTTTCTTCACGGCGTGGATCATAACGGAAGATTGGGAAATAACCACATTCGACAGCTTTCTTTTCAATGATTTGAGCATTGGATAAGCCACCTTTAATACCATGTTCTTGGCAAGGAGAATAGCAGATGATAAGAGATGGACCGTTGTAGCTTTCAGCTTCTTGGAAAGCCTTCAATGCTTGCATTGGGTTAGCGCCTAAAGAAACTTGAGCAACATAGACATGACCATAAGCCATAGCCATTAAAGCGAGATTCTTTTTAGCTGTCTTTTTACCAGAAGCAGCAAACTTAGCAATAGCACCTGTTTGTGTAGATTTAGAAGCTTGACCACCAGTATTTGAATATACTTCAGTATCAAGAACCATAACATTGACATCTTCTTCATTGGCGAGAACATGATCAAGACCACCATAACCAATATCATAAGCCCAACCATCACCACCAACAATCCAAACAGATTTATCAAGTAAGTCTTTCTTGAATTCAAGAACTTTCTTGATGCCTTCACATTTAGAATTTTCAATAGCAGAAATCAATGCAGGAAGTATTGTTCTAACATGTTTTCTATCTTTGATATGTTCTTCATAGTCATTGATTAAGGAAACAAGTTCTTCTTCGCATTCAGCTTTATTAGCTTCAAGAATTTCAACAATTTGAGTTAAGCGGAAGTCAACAGCAACTCTCATACCGAAACCAAATTCAGCATTATCTTCGAATAAAGAGTTAGCCCAAGCAACACCTTCACCATTTTTATCGGTGACAAATGGAGTAAGTGGAGTTGAACCATTATAAATAGAAGAACAACCAGTTGCATTAGCAACTAACATATCTTTTCCAAATAATTGTGAAACCAAACGATAATATGGAGTTTCACCACAACCAGCACAAGCGCCAGAAACTTCTTGATAAGCTGGTAAGAAAGCAGCACCCTTAACTGTATTTAATGGAAATAAATCTGTTCTAGATTCAGTTTCTTTATAGAGAATATCAGCAGCTTTTTCGTGGTGATATTGAGTCTTAGCTTCAACCATTTCCAAGGCTTTCTTTCCGCCTTTACCTGGGCATTGAACAAAGCAGATACCACAACCAACGCAGTTCATTGGACTGACTTGAATACGGAATTTAAGACCTTTTGTATTAGGACCACCCATCAAATTTAAAACATCTTCACGTTCGTCTTCAGGGAGTTTAGCAATTTGTTCATCATTTAAAACAAATGGACGAATTGTAGCATGTGGACAGACAAATGCACATTGATTACATTGAATACAATTTTCTTTGTGCCATAATGGAACTCTGTCAGCTGTTGCTCTTTTTTCTTTAAATGTAATATTGTTTTGCATTGTACCATCAAGCAATTCATATTCAGTGAATTTACTGACTGGTAAATCATAACCATCAAGTGAACCGACAACATCAACATAAGAATCGAAGTAATCATCACCAGTAGATTCTTTGACAGCATTTACTGTTAAATCTGCCCAACTTGGATCAACTTTAACTTCACGAAGACCTTCAGCACCGGCATCGATGGCTTTGTAGTTCATTTGAACAACGTCATCACCTTTTTTAGAATAAGACTTCTTGGCAAATTTCTTCATCCATTCTTGAGCTTCAGAATATGGCATGATATTTTGATTCAAGAAGAAGAATGAAGCTTGTAAAGTAGTATTGGTATGACGACCCATACCGATTTCAGCAGCAATCTTATTAGCATCAATAACATAGAACTTAGCATTCTTTAAAGCTAATAATTTCTTCATGCGGTTTGGCATTGAATGAATAAGTTCTTCATCTGTCATATCAGTATTTAATAAGAAAGTACCACCCTTCTTCAAATTCTTAACCATATTATATTTCAAGATATAAGAATCCATAGAACAGGAGATGAAATCTGCATGTTCAATATAATATGTTGAACGAATAGGATCTTTACCAAAACGGAGGTGACTTCTTGTAACACCACCAGCTTTTCTAGAGTCATAAGCAAAATAAGCTTGAGCATATTGATGAGTTGCATCACCAATAATCTTAATGGAAGACTTATTTGCAGAAACTGTACCATCACTGCCTAAACCATAGAATAAGCAAGATGTGTAAGTATTATTTACATGATATTCAGAATCAACTGGTAAAGATAAATGAGTTACATCATCATTGATACCAATTGTAAATCCAGTAAATGGTTTTTCACTATCAAGAAAATCATAAACTGCTTTGATTTGGTTAGGTTGAGTATCTTTACTAGAAATACCATAACGACCACCAACAAGAACATCAACATGACGATTTTCTTGTTCAAGGGCAGCAACGACATCCAAATATAAAGGTTCGCCTAAAGAACCTGGTTCTTTAGTTCTATCTAAAACTGCAATCTTTGTAACAGTAGAAGGAATAGCAGCAATTAAATGTTTGGCAGAGAAAGGACGATATAAGTGAACTTTAACCATACCGACTTTTTCACCTTTAGCCATTAAATCATCAATTACTTCATGAGCTGTTTCTGTAACAGAACCCATAGCAATGATAACCTTAGTTGCATCTTTTGCGCCATAATAAACAAATGGAGCATAAGTTCTACCTGTTAATTCACTGACTTGTTTGAATAATTTTTCAGCTTCAGTAACAATATTTGCTTCGTGAACATTTTGAGCTTCACGACCTTGGAAGCAGATATCATCATTTTCAGCGCCACCACGAGTGACAGCGTGACCATGAGGATTTAAAGCTCTCTTACGGAATTCTTCAACTTTTTCTAAATCGAGAAGTTCCTTCCAATTTTCATCATCGACAAATTCAACATTTTGAATTTCATGTGATGTACGGAAACCATCAAAGAAGTCGATAACAGGTGAAGAAGAATTTATTGCTAATAAATGAGCCATAGGTGATAAATCAGCAATTTCTTGAACTGAGTGTGAGCAAAGCATAGCAGCACCAGTCTGACGACAAGCATAAATATCTTGATGGTCACCAAAAATAGAAAGTGAACGGCTTGCTAAAGAACGAGCAGCAACATGAACTACTGCTGGAATGCATTCACCAACCCATTTGTAAATATTTGGAATCATAAGGAGTAAACCTTGGCTGGCTGTATAAGTAGTTGCTAAGCTTCCTGCTTGCAATGCACCATGAACAGCACCAGAGGCACCACCTTCACTTTGTAATTCAACAACTTTAACACAATTTCCAAAAGCGTTTTTCTTTCCTTGAGAAGAATAAACGTCAACAAGTTCCGCCATAGGAGATGACGGTGTAATAGGATAAATAGCAGCTACTTCTGTAAATGTGTAGCTAGCTAATGCGGCTGCAGTATTACCATCAACCGACAAGAATGATTTCTTGATTTCTTTCATATTTCCTCCAAAATCCAATAATATTATACCCCTTGTTTTTTTTAATTTGTAAATAAAAATAACATTTTAAAAAGTTTTTGCTAATTCTTTTATATAATTTTTAACCTTAGCGCTCATATCTGGTCTTTTTAAAGCATAATCGATAGTAGCTCTAACATATCCAAACTTATCACCTACATCATATCTTGTTCCTTCGAAATCACAAGCATAAACAGGTTTATGAACCATCAATTCTTTGATAGCATCAGTAAGTTGAATTTCCCCGTTTTTACCAGGAGCAGTTTTTCCTAAAATTTCAAAAATTTCCGGTGTTAAAATATAGCGTCCTAAAACAGCATAATCGCTTTCAGCTTTATCAATATCTGGTTTTTCATTGATATCGACAACTTTAAATATTTTCTTACCATCAGCAACATCGCGTGAAGGTGTAACAATACCATATTTATTAACGTCAGTATGTGGAACCTCTTGTACTCCTAAAATAGAACAATTTTTACTATTATAAGCATCAACTAATTGAAGTAAAGCAGGCTTTCCTTCACTGGTAACCATATCATCCCCCAACAATATAGCAAAAGGTTCATTGTTGACAAAAGAACGAGCACAAGATATAGCATGTCCTAATCCCTTAGGTTCTTTTTGTCTAACATAATAAATATTAGCTAAAGAAGCTACCTGTTTAATAAGGTCAACAAGATCATTTTTCCCGCTTTCTTTTAATCTCATTTCTAATTCATAATTCGTATCGAAATAATTTTCCATCGAGTGTTTATTAGAATTAGTAATAATTAAAATTTCTTCAATCCCAGACTTAACCGCCTCTTCAACTATAAATTGAATCGTCGGTGTATCAACAATCGGAAGCATTTCTTTCGGCATTGATTTTGTAGCTGGTAAAAAACGGGTTCCAAGACCAGCAGCTGGAATAATAGCTTTTTTTACTCGTTGCATGAGCACTCCTTTAATAAAAAGAAAGAAAATTCAATAAGTAAAACTTTCTTATTTAAAGTATAACAAAATAACATTATTTTTAAAATATAAAGAAAATAATTTGAATAAAAGTATGTTAAAAATATTTATTAGTTGATTTAGCGCTTTCATTTTTATAAAATAATAATATATTTATGGAGGTTTTCGCGTATGAAAACAATTACAGCCAAAGTAACAAATGAAAGAGGATTAATTTCTCGAAAAGCTGCTGAATTAGTTAGCATTGCTAATCGCTATACTTCCAATATTACTTTAAAAACAGAGCACGGAGAAACAGCAGATTTAAAGTCTATTATGAACGTTTTCGATACAATAATTAACGCAAATGAAACAATTCTTATAGAAATTGAAGGAAGTGATGAAGAACAAGCCTATAAAGCCTATGCTGATCACTTCGCTTCTGGAGCTTTCTAAAAATTAATTTTCTAATTAAATAGACAAGAAATTGTCTATTTTTTTATGCTTTAATTTCTAATTTTAGTTTTGCTTTCTGCATATTATAAATTGTGAGAACATATATAAAAATCAACAAAGAAAACCTAAGACATAATTATCTTGAAATTAAATCTAAAACAAACAAAGAAATAATAGCTGTTGTAAAAGGAAACGCCTATGGGCACGGAATAAAAGAAATAAGCCAAGAATTAGCACTATCAGGTTGCAAATTTTTTATGGTAGCAAGCATAAATGAAGCCTTGCAACTTAGAAAAAGTCTTATTCTTTCCCCGATTTTGCTATTAGAAAACACATCAGATTTAAAAAGTGTTTTAGCCCTGAAATTAACACTGAGTATCATGAGTCTAAAGCAATTAGAAGATATTAGTAAAACTAAAATTCCCTTATCCATTCAATTATTTTTTGATTTAGGTATGAAAAGAGATGGACTTTTGCCATATGAAGCTTTAGAAGCAAAAAAAATAATTTCTCACTCCAATCTTCTTTTAACTGGAATTTTTGCTCATCATACATGCAAAGAAAATTACGAAAAAGAAACAAATATTCTCACTGAAATTTTAAAAATATTCGATAATAAAATTATTTATCATCATCAATCTTCTAATTATATTTTAGAAAAAGATGACTCAAAATTTCTAAGAATAGGCGGAGCTTTATATGGCCTTGTCGATATGCCTAATATTAATTTAAAAACTGTTTTAAAATTATATTCTCCTATTTGGTGCATAAAAGAAGTTAAACAAGGAGAAGAAGTTGGTTATGGAAATAAAAAAACAGTTCCAGAAAATGGATACATCTATACAATACCTTTCGGATATGCTGATGGTCTAAAAAGAAATACCACACTTCTTGGTTTCATAAATGGTGAAATTATTAAAAACGTTGGAAACATCATGATGAATCACACCCTAATGTTTTCTAAAAACAAATACAAAATTGGAGATGAAATAGAATTGATAGGAGATAATTTAAATATTAATTATTTGTCAAAACAATATAAAACTATTCCTTATGAAATCACTACTTCTTTAAATCCAAATTTAAAAAGAATAATAGAATAAAAGGTCTGAATTTTTTAAGAATTCAGACCTTTTATATTATTTATCATTTTATTTTTTTAATGCATCAACCATCAATTGATTCAAACTCTTAACAAAGTCTGTTTTATCTTTTATATCGAAACCTTGAAGGAGTAAAGCTTCGTTATATAAAACATCTGCATAAGCTTCAACATTTTTACCAGATTCACTCAAGCTTTTTATAGCTTGGAACAATTCATGGTCTGGATTGATTTCAAGAACCTTATTAGATTTTACTTTTCCAGATGTTTCAGGTTGTTTATCCATAACCTCTTCAACATTCATCGATACCTTATCTTTTGTTGAAATACAAACCGGAGAATCAACCAAACTTGATGAGAAAGTGACATCATCAACTTTATCTTTCAATGCATCCTTTAAAGAAGTTAAAAGATCTTTATTATCTTTAACAAGATTTTCTACTTTTTCTTTTTCTTCTGTTGTCAGATCACTTTTATCTTCTTCACCAATATTCTTAAATTCTTTTCCATCATAATCGTGCATCATTAACATAGTAAATTCATCAATACTATCTTTCAAGAACAAAACTTCTATGTTATTTTTCTTATATTTTTCAATCTGTGGTAAAAGGCGAATGCTTTCCAAAGTTTTTCCACAAGCATAATAAATATATTTTTGATCCTTAGACATGCCAGAAACATAATCTTTTAAAGTGATCATTTGATCTTTACTCAAGCAATCATAATAAAGCATATCTTGGAGTTCTTCCTTTTTAGAACCATATGATGAATAAATTCCGTATTTAAAGAAAGAGCCATATAGATTAAAGAACTTTAAATATTTTTCATTATCATGTTCTTTCAAATCCTTGAGATTTGATAATATCTTCTTTTCTATACTATCTTTAATTTTTGCTAAAGTAGCATCATCTTGAAGCATTTCACGAGATATATTTAAAGACAAATCATCACTATCAACAAGACCATGAACAAATCTTAAATAATCAGGAATTAAAGCTTTGCATTTTTCTTGAATGAAAACACCTTTAGCATATAAATCCAAACCTTTTTCATATTCAGTACTATAAACATCTTGTGGAACATGACTTGGAATATAAAGCAAAGCATTATAACAGACAAGACCATCAACCTTAACATTAAATGCTAACAAAGGATCTTCATAATCCATAAATTTTTCTTTATAGAAAGCGTTTAATTTCTCATCAGTAACATCTTTTTTAGGTTGTTTCCATAAAGGAACCATCGAATTCAATGTCTTAGTTTCAATTATATCTTCATAAGCATTTTCAATAGGTTTACCATCGACATCCTTTTTTTGTTCGTGTCGAGTGATATTCATTTTAATTGGATAACGGATATAATCAGAATATTTTTTAACAAGTTCTTGAATTTCATAATCTTCAAGATAATAAGAATACTTTACTTCATCAGTATCATCTTTTAAATGTAAAATTATTTCAGTTCCAGCATTTTCAATAGATGGATCTTCATCTATTGAATAGCTATCTTGACCATCACTTTCAAAAACATATCCTTTATCATTTAAAGATTTTGTTCTTACAGTAATCTTATCAGCGACCATAAAAGCTGAGTAAAAACCAACACCAAACTGTCCAATAATATTGGTATCCGCTTTGTCTTTACTATCTTGAATTTTCTTTAAAAATTCCTTACTTCCAGATTTAGCAATAGTTCCTAAGTTATCGATCAAGCCTTCTTTAGACATACCGATGCCATTATCTTTAATTGTTAAAGTTCTGGCATCTTTATCAACCGAGAGCCAAATCTCATAATCTTTAACAGGAATATCTTTCTCAGTTAAAGCCATATATTTATATTTATCAATTGCATCACTGGCATTAGAAATTAATTCACGAAGAAAAATATCTTTGTTTGAGTAAATTGAATTGATAACAAGATTTAATAATTCTTTACTTTCCGTTTGAAATTGCTTTATTTCTTTCATAACAAACCCTCACTTTCACTAAAAATTATAATTCCTTTTTTAGCATTTACAACAAAAGATTGCTAATTAATTTTGACATAAGTAGAAATGTGTAAAGAGAATTTTTTCTAATATTAAAAAAGAGATAAGTATATTTATAATCTCATATATTTATCTCTTTTATTCATTTAAATTTTTATTGCGTTTTATATATCGTTATTCATTATATAAAGTATAAGAAATAGCTATTTTCTCACCTTCAACTACCTTATTGCCTTTTTGAACAACTTTTATACCATAAAATCCATCTTTAGGTGCTTTAATAGTAAGAAATTCAATGCAATCACTTGAAGTTGTCTGACTAGCAACAATATTTCCATTAGTATCTATAATATGAACATCATAATTAGAAAAAGTTGTCTCACTTTCTTTTCCAGTCGCCTTAGCTAGCCAAGAAACAGCGACTCTAATAACCCGATCCTTAGAGCAGAGCAAAATATCTTTATATGTTTTTGTTTTTGTACTATCATCAATTGTTATAAGATAATTTTGAACGTCAAAATCTAAAATATTTTTAAAGTTTAAAGCTCCAGCACCAATATAATTATTTAAATCCGTTCCCATATTGTTTCCTACTGGTCTTTTGGCATTTCCAGCAACAGCAGCTATCGCCCTTTGTGGATTTATTTTATATAATTCATCTTTTTGCATCAATAAAGCAATACAACCTGTCGTTATTGCCGCTGATAAACTAGTACCTGATGATTTATCATAAAAATACGGAATGCCTATTTCATAACCAGGAGCAACTATTGTTGGTTTTCGCGGTCCGCTATTTACATTAAATCCTGAAAAACTTGTTGCATATATATCTTGAGATGTACAAGCACCAACAGTAATAACGTTATATCCAAGTCCAGGATTTGTAACATTTTGCGGCTCATTTCCAGATGCAGCAACAATAGTAACTTTATAAGTTGAAACAATGTAATCCATATAAGCAGAACTCGAATTGTAATTGCCACTAGGATTGCCTTCACCATAACTCATATTTATAACATTGACATTTCTATTTAATAACCAATCGATTTCACTGACTGGATTACCAAATAACTCAACGCTTAAAATCTTACATTTAGGAGCAATACTATTATTTCCAGCGATAATACCTGCCATTTTAGTTGCATGTTCTGTAACAGTTTCAATATAATACCATTCATCTCTAACTTCTACATCAGAGTATTTCAAATTTACATGTGTTTTATCAGCAATGCCCGTCTCAAGAACACCAACTACAACACCTTCTCCATCCAAATCATTATACTTAGAATTAAAGTAATTTTTTGTAACTCCTGCAAAATTTTTAGCATTAATTAAATTAGGTTCATTTTCAATTTCTTTATTTATATATATTGCTTCAACAAATTCTTTATCAGCAATATTATTTAAGACATCAAATTGATTATCTGCAATATTAGAAAAAGTTGTATCAACACTGATATATGGTGAATATTCTGAAACATAAACATTATCAAAATTAGACAAATCTAATTTCTTTGCGAGTTCTTTATTTTTGGCAGAATGATAACTCTTGCCTTCTTTAAATAATTTTTCGCGTATTAAATTAACATTGTCACTTTCAATTGTCGTTTCTTTAAATTCATCATAATCCAATTTGATAAGAACCGATAAATTCTGTGGTTCTTCAGTATTCTCATCATTTTCTAAACTCAAGCTTTCATAGCTATCATTTTCAAAAACAATTTTTGGTGAGAGCTTAATTTGCCCTTTGGAAATTGAACTAGAAGTAAAAAACGGAATAATAAGCGATGGCATTAATAAAAACAAGCCTTTTTTAAACATATATAAATCCTCCTGCGTTCAATTTATCTAATATATTTGTAGAAATTTGTTAAATTTTGCAATTATACAATTTTAAAACAAATAAAATAGTTTTCTGATTTTTCACAATTTAACTTATATTCAATATTAACTTTTAAAAAACTAGCCATAGTAAAATTTTCATCATCGATAATCCCCATGTCATGATTATCGACAAATATATTTGAATTTTTTATTAAAGCAACAAAGCTTTCTTCATTTTCATTTTCAAAAGTCAAAGTCATATCATATTCTGCATTAAGAATATAGCAAATTTGATAAAAATAAATTATTTGTATTTCATTTTCATCATCTTCATAACTTCCTCGATATATATTAAAAATAAACTTACCTTTAATATAATAAGAAACAAGAGGATAATATTCTCCTAAACAATATTCACTCATATATTCTTGAGCACGACCATAAAAATATTCGCGTTCGACATTATAAAGTTGATCTTTAGCATTCTCAGCAACAAAATACGTTCCTACTCCTGTCCCAGTCATAGCAAAAAGCAAAATAAAAACAGAAGCAGTTATAAACTTAAACTTATTAAAAGAAATCACATTTCTATCTTTAAAAGTAAAATTCATCTGTGATTTAATATCATCTAATTCTGAAGACATATCATATTTTGCTCTTATGTCTTCTTTAAGCAACTTTAGAACATTCCTTTTTCTCACTTTCAGTATTCTCCTTAATTACATAATAATCCTTTATTTTTAAAATTGCAATTTTATATTCCCTTTTTATAGTACTTAATGATTTAGATAATATTTTTGCAATTTCTTTAAAATGATATCCAGCGTAATGTTTTAATAAAACTATTTGGTATTGATCATCTGTCAATATCGATTCTAGTTCATCATTTATTAATAATTGTTCTTTTTTAGAATTAGTAACAACATTTTGATTTTCACAATAGCTATACTCAGCTGAATATCTTCTTTTCTTTTTTCTTTGAAAATCTATAGCCATATTTTTAGCAACTATAAAAAGCCATACTTCAAACCGGCCTTTTTTAGAATCATATTTTTGAATTTTAGTAGGTAAACTTAAAAACAAATCAGCAGTAATTTCTTTAGCATCTTCGATATTTTTGACATACGTATTTATATAATTACAAATAATAGGCGCAAATTCGTTATAAAAATCTGTGAAAGCTCCTTCATCTGCAACAATATACTCGTATTTTTTCACTTCATTTTACCTATCTAGTGTAAACTTTTATCTTTCGGATTAAGTCTAGCACTTGTTTTTGCTTTTAATCAATATTTTTACTAAAACCTACTTTAAATCTATTAGTAAAAAAATAAAAAAGAGGATATCTTGGATACCCCCATAAAATACGTCATGGTGAGCCATAAAGGACTCGAACCTTTGGCCCGCTGATTAAGAGTCAGCTGCTCTACCAACTGAGCTAATGGCCCAAATCGTACTTCAATAATTTACCACGGCATTAATCAAATTTCAATAATATTTTTAAAAAAGGCAAGAATATATGAATAATTAAAGCTTTTAAATAGTTTTTAAATCTCCCCAAAGGAAATCTGCTAAGCCATCAATATCTATAAATGGATTTCTATTATGTTGATATTTTTCAAAAATAACTTGATTTCGATTTATTTCTTTTTCACTAACTGGATCTAAAGAATTCCAAGTTAAAAGTAAGTTAATACTATATGTTGTTAAACCTGGATAAGAATTATTTGTAAAATGAATTTTTCCATCTCCACTAGTTTTATTCAAATCTGAATAGCGAGTGACAAAATAGAAATATGATCTAGCAAAATCACCTTTATATTCATCGATTGGCTCAAATACAGTACCAGTATATCCATATTTTTCTACACCATTTCCCAATTTAGAGCCATTATTAGATGTATATTTTGCGTTAGCCACTTCGCCATAAGCATAATTGCTTCTTCTTCCGTTTACATATCCATCAGTTGGATAAAGATGAAATAAATCAGAATAAGCTGGCTTTGCTTCTTGAAACCAACTTTTTGGAACCGAATGTTCCCTATTATAACAGTCGCCTTCTTTTCCATAATTTCCGCAAACTTTAGATGTATTCCAATTATAATTAGAATACATATCCCAAATTGTTCTATCATCTTTAGTGTCAGTTTCTTTAAATGCACTTTTTAATCCATCATATGAAATGCTATTAAAATTACTAGAAATCAATTTAGAAAGAGAAGCCTTAACATTAGAAGGAGTAGTATTAAAATTGATTGAACTATAATAATTTCCAGCTTTATTTGAAATATTTAATCCTCCACTTATACCAGAAGAACTAGAGCTAGAAGAACTTATAGAAGATGAAATATTTGATGTTGAAGAAGAACTACTACTTGAACTAGAAGAGGAGGAAGAAGATGATGATGGCTTAGATTCACTTTCACCAATAAAAGTAATTTCTACGCCGGAAATTCGACGATGGCCAGAACTTCCACCAACTTCAAAAGTGACTTCATTATCATTTCCATTCCATTTACCATCATAAGAAATATCATTGTTTTTATCACCACTTCCAAAATTTAAAGAAATTTTGGAAAAGTATAAATTTTTCTTAGCTTTAAAAGTAAATTTTCCTCTAGGGTAAACACGAATTGAAGATCCATTATTATAGAATTTAGATGGATTATTTGCTGAAGAATTATCAAATTCAATTTTAAAATTATCTTGATCAATTACAGATAATTCTTCAGAATCAATAAGTCCAATACTAGAAAAATCAACTACATCAATAAATGTTTTTACACTAGAAATTGAAGAACTAATGCTAGATGAAGTCGAAGAAGATGAAGAACTGCTAGAAGATGTTATATTAGATGAAGTTGAATTGCTACTGCTACTTATCATTGAAGAAGAAATTGAACTGCTACTAACCGATGAACATATATTCGAACTAGAAGAGGAAATAGAACTACTGGAAGATATTAAACTAGAACTACTGCTAGTTAATGATGAAATAACACTGCTAGTTGAATTATTAGTCGATGAATTAGAAGAATTAAAACTATTAGAACTGGAAGAGGATAAATTAGAATTGACACAACTAGTTAATACAATGATCAATGGAAGAAAAATAATTCGACCTATTTTTTTATTCATACAAATCCTCCTAATTATCATTTAAATAAAAAACATCTTTTTCATTATACATATATATAAAAATAAATTCCAGGTCTTATTATTTTTAAATTAGACAGTTAAAAAATAGCAATTAAAAAAGAAACACTTTAATTGTTATAAAAAAGAATGTTTCTAACATAAGAATAAGTAATTGAGCTGTTTAAACATTAATTATAAATTTGAAAATAGTCTTGGAAAAAAAGTAATTCAATTTTTTATTTAATTTTCCGCCTGATAAAGGTATAATAATATTGTATCTAACTATAGATATATTGGCTTGGTAGTGTACTTTTGTACAATATTTATATAGCATTCTCATTATTTATTAGCATTTTTGATAGTGCTAATGTTTTTGTTAAAATAGAATAATTACAAGACTATATTATTTATTAAAAGCCAATGCAATTTTTTGCTAGAAAGGATAAACAATGGAGTTAGGAACTGCAATTGCATTGATTATTGTTGCTCTATTTCTTGGTGCTGTCATAGGAGTGGCTGTACTTTTTTTCGTACCATTTTTCAAAAATAAAAAAGCTCAAAACAATGCTGATAAAATTATTCGAGATGCCGAAATTAAAGCTGAACATATTCAAAAGAACGCAAAGATCGATGCAAAATCAACAATCAACGATATGAAGATTGCTGCTGAAAATGAAATTCGTGAAAGAAAAGCAATTGTCGCTGATTCTGAAAAAAAATTAAATACTCGTGAAGCATCTATCGATCGTCGTGATCAAGCTTTGCTTCAAAAAGAAAATTCTCTTGATCAAAAGAAAGAAGAATATGAAAACAAAATTGAAGGATTAAAAAAGAAAGAAGAAGATTTACAAGTTAAAATCGATCAAATTCTTCAAGAACTTCAAAATGTATCCAATATGTCTGTTTCTGAAGCTAGAGACGAAATCATGAAAAGAGTCGAAGAAAAAATGACAAAAGAAATCGCTCTTTATATGAAAAACAAAGAAGAACAAGCAGAAGAAGAAGCTGAAACAAAAGCAAGAGATATATTAGCATTAGCTATGTCAAAATATTCTCAAGAAGTTACTTGTGAAAGAACAGTTTCTGTTGTTTCTTTACCATCAGATGAAATGAAAGGTAGAATAATCGGACGTGAAGGTCGTAATATTAAATCCCTCGAATCACTCCTCGGCGTTGATATTATAATCGATGATACTCCTGAAGTATTAACCATTTCATGTTTTGATCCAATAAGACGTGAAACTGCTAGAATGACCCTTGATGCTTTAATTAAAGATGGAAGAATTCAACCAGGAAGAATTGAAGAACTCTATGCTAAATGTAAAGCTGAAATGGATAGTATCATTAAAAAAGCTGGTGAAGATGCTGTAAATAGATTAGGATTGCCTAGAATTCATCGTGAATTAATCCAATATATTGGGCGCTTAAAATTCCGTACTTCCTATGGTCAAAATGTTCTAGAACATTCTATACAAGTCGCTTATTTATGCGGAATTATGGCTGCAGAATTAGGTCTTGATCAAAACATGGCAAAACGTGCTGGATTGCTTCATGATATAGGTAAAGCAGCTGATTTCGAGTTAGAAGGTTCACATGTTGAAGTTGGTGCTAGATTAGCCAAAAAATATGGTGAGCCAGATGTTGTTATCAATGCCATTGAATCTCATCATGGCGACAAACCTGCTAAATATGTAATTTCTACACTAGTTGTAGCAGCTGATACCTTATCAGCCGCAAGACCAGGTGCTAGAAGCGAAACCCTCGAAAATTATATTAAGAGAATTGAAGATCTTGAAACAATATGTAAAGGTTTCGATGGCGTTTCAAACTGCTTCGCTATGCAAAGTGGACGTGAAGTAAGAGTAGCTGTCATACCTGAAAAAATTGATGACGCCGCTTCTTACAAATTAGCTCGCGATATAAGAGATAAGATTCAAAATGAAATGACATATCCTGGTCAAGTTAAAGTATCTGTTATTCGCGAACTTAGAGCTGTAGAAATAGCTAAATGATATCCTTGCTTTTTCTAGGAGATATATGCTCCGTTTTAGGAAGAAAGATAGTTGAGAATAAACTTCCAGAATTAATTTCTAAATATAAGGCTGATTTTGTCATCGCCAATGGAGAAAATGCTACTCATGGTCGCGGTCTTTCCTTCAAGCACTATACCGAATTATTAAATTCAGGAATTAATTGTATAACAATGGGAAACCATTACTATGGTGTTGAAGATATTCTTAAAAGAAATGAATTATATACCAATATGGTAAGACCTTTGAATCTTCCAGATAAAGTTCCAGGAATGGGTTCAAAAGTATTCTTTGTTAAAGGCATAGAGATACGAGTAACTAATCTTCTTGGTGTGACTGGAATTTCTGGTTTAATGCAAAACAATCCATTTGAAGCAATTGATAAAATAATTGAAAAATCTCATTCCCAAATTCATTTTATTGATTTTCATGCTGAAGCTACTGGAGAAAAAGCAGCCTTAGCTCGCTATGTTGATGGAAGAGTAACATGTGTTGTAGGAACACATACCCACGTCCAAACAAATGATTCGCGAATACTACCAAAAGGTACTGCGTTTTTGACCGATGTTGGTGCATGCTGTGCCTATGAAAGTATTCTTGGGATGGATGCAAAAAATGTTATTTATCGAAACTCAACTGGTATGCCAGCAAGATTTGAAGTTCCAACAACTGGAAAAGCTCAGTTAAACGCTTGTCATATTGTCATCAATGATAATTTCAAAGCTGAGCTAATTGAAACAATATCTATAATTGAATAACCAAAAAGCTGTTGTTAAATTCTAATTTAATTAGGAAAACAACAGCTTTTATTTTTCTTTAATATCAAATTAAATTAGCAAACTATAATTTGACAACTCTTTAAAACTTTAAGCGCTGCTTCATGAGCATCTAAACTAGAGCCAGCGCAACAAGAAGAATCTACATAAAGAGGAATTTCTGGAAAATTTGCTTTCAATAATAACGCATTAGATATTACACAAATATCTGTACAAACACCTATTAATTCAATCTTTTCTATTTCATATTTTTTTAAAATATCTTTTAAATATTCTATTAATTCGACACTTCCAAAAGTATTTTTTTCAAACACCTTTTTATTTTTTAAATTCTCTTCTATTTCAGGAACCAAACGCCATCCATTAGTTTCTTTAATACAATGTTTAATTGGAAGTAATTTTCCTTCTTGAGTATCAAGATAATTTTCAAAATGAGTATCTTTAGTTACAAGAATTTCTCCTTGATAAATTTCGATTTTTTTCTTTACATTATTCACTATATCTTGACCATATTTCGAGCCAAGTGAACCTGTAATGAAATCTTTTTGCATATCAATTACAATCAAATAACTTTTTTTCATATTAACCTCAATTAAATGTCAAAATAAAAGGCCAAAAACATCTTTTGGCCATATAAAACATGTTGTTTATTTTCTTCTTGAAGAAGCGACAATAGCAAGAATTCTAACGAAGATATAAAGAAAATCAGTATATAATTTAAATGCATTATATATTATAAGAGCATTTCCCATATCAATATTAGCATCAATACTTCTAGAAATTGAACCAAAGTCAAATGCAACAATTAAAAGTACACAAACCATCATTGCTATGCTTGAAATCCAATATATAGTTTCATTAAAGAAAAAGAAATTGACTAAACTGATAAGTAAAGCACTAGTTGCTAAAGAAATTGAAATAATAGCAATCGTTCCAAGTTTATCTTTTAATAAGATACCAGCAACACCAAGAATAGCCATTACGCCACCAGTTATAAGCAAAGCATATAATGAATTTTCAGCTCCAGCATAATATAACGATGAAGAAAGTAAAATTCCAAAAGCTATTGCATAAATAACATAGCAAACTGCTGTTAAAATAGACTTGTTTTTCATTGCTCCTACTTGGAAAACAATCATTATAGGAAACAACACAATTGCTGAACCAATAATTGAGTAAAGATATACTGTTTCAAACATTTCAACTGTTGAAACCATATAAGACAATGCCCAAGGGAAAACAAATCCAATAATTCCAGAAAGTAAAACGCCTAATCCAAACCATAAAAATATTTGAGTCCAAATTGCAGTTTTAGATTTTCCTACAATACGAGAATTTGGCTTATTTGTATCTATCGTTTGATTATGTTTTTGATAAATCTCCATGATAATACCTCCATTAAAATAAGTATAACATACTAAACGTTATTATTTATTATATTTTACTATTACTTTTTTATAAATATGTAAAAAAGAAATTATCTTGAACGATTATATTAAATGAATTATAATAAACAGGCTTGGGGTATAGACAAGCGGTAAGTCAGCAGACTCTGAATCTGTCATTCCTTGGTTCGAATCCAAGTACCCCAGCCATTTTGTTCGATTTATCGAACTTTTTTATTTTAAATAATTTTTATTCTTCATCCATCAATGTTGTCTTTAATTCAATTTTAATTTCATTTTCAACATTTGGATAATGAAGGCGGCATTTATCAGCTAATTTTTTCAAATCAGAAAAAATTTTAACTATAGTAGAACGAGAAATTGTAATATTATTTTTAGCGGCAATTTCAGATAATTCTGTATAAGAAGAATCTGCATGATCTAAACGTATTTCAAAAATCTTTAAATCTCTTTCACTAAAATTTTGAAGACCATAGCATTTCTCAACAATCTTAATATCTTTAATATTATTGATGCCGTTTTTTAAAGCTTTTTCATAGTTAGCTGAATAACAAATAGTGACTCGGTTATCGTTATTATTATAATCTCGTGTTAAACGGATATTTTCATAATTTAACATAGCGGTGATAGCATTTATATATGCTAAAAAATTACCTATTTGTAAAGACTTTTTTAAATACAAAATATCATGATTTCTTCTAACAAAATGTTTAAATTGAATTTGTCTATCTCCTTCTAATTTGTCAAATTCAGAATTGATAGTTTCAATCAATTTTTCATTTGGTATAGTTATACCTAAATAATAATTTCCATTTTCAGGATCATTGATAGTTCCTGTTTTCAAAAAGACGCCACAAATAATAGAGTTTGGAATATATTTTTCAAAAAGTTTATCGTAGTTTTCTTCAGATAAATCTTTATAAAAAGGAAATTTTTGATAAATATCTTTTGGCAATATAATTTGATGAATTATATTTTTTGTAATTTTATTCTTCTTTTCATGAATAATTTTAGCTTCATAACCAAATTCTTTTTGAAGTATCATCAACACTAAATTCATGACACTTATTATTTCACTTTCTATTTCATATTCACCTTTAGAATTAATTTTTGAACAAATCATAATACCTAAAAGAACAGAAACTCTTTCTTTAGGCTTTCTTTTTTTATACGATAATTCATTTTTTACAATTTGAGTAAAAGAAGACTGTTCAGTATTTTCCATAATTATTTTCCTTGTAAATACTTTTTTACTCCTAAACTAGCTTTAGCACCATCGCCAGCTGCAACAACAATTTGTTTAAGAATTGAATTTGTGACATCTCCTACTGCAAAAAGTCCTGGAATTTTTGTTTCTTGTTTATCATCAACTTCAATAAATCCCTTTTCGTCAAAAATATCAGGAAAAGGTAAAAATTGTGTCGATGTGCTATTTCCAACATAAAGAAATAAACCAGATACTTTTATTTCTTTTTCTTCATTTGTTTCATTGTTCTTTAAAACTAAAGATTCAAGAGCAAAATTTCCTTTTGCTTCGATAATTTTATAATTCTCTAAAAGAACTAAATTAGAATGCTTTTTCATCAAAGCAGTTTCACTTTCATCCGCATCTAACTTAGAATCAGCTATAAAATATACTTTAGGAGAAATATCTAAAAGGTAATTAGCTTCAATAACAGCAGTATTTTTATGTCCATAAACAGCTATATCTCTTCTTCGATACAAAGCACCATCGCAAATAGCACAACGGGATATCCCTCTTTTTTCAAATGAATCTTCTCCAGGTATTTTGAATTCTTTTTCCCGAATTCCCGTACATACAATTACACTTTTTGCATTATAAAAACCTTCATCTGTTTGAATAACAAATAAATCATCATTTTTTTGAATAATTTGTACAGAAGAATTTACTACAGGTATCTCATTTTTTTGAACTTGCTCAATAAAATGTTTGGCAAGATTCTCGCCGCTACCAAAAATTCCTGGATAATTATCAACTTCATTTAATTTAGAGACTTTACTAGCAATACTATTTTTTTCGAAACAAATAATATCAATATTAAATCTTTTTAAATAAATTGCAGCAGTTATTCCACCAGGTCCCATGCCTATAATTGCACAATCATAATCTTTTTTAATCATTTAATAAAGCTCCTATTTCTTTAAATTGTTTAAATTCAAAATCAGGGCATGTATCATTTGGAAGTTTGCGCATTCCATAAGTTACTAATCCTACATCTATATTAGCAGCAAGTCCGCATAAATAATCTGTATACGCATCACCAATATAAATGACTTCATCATTATCATTTTGAAAAAAGTCTAAAATTTTAAGCAAAGACTCAGGATAAGGTTTAGGTTTACTTACATCATCAACAGATATAATAAGTTCAAAATATTTAAGTAAATCAAAATATTTTAAACATGCAATTGCTGCATCTTTGCGACGAGAAGTACAAATAGCTAAATGATATCGTTTTTTCAACTCATCCAAAACAGAAATCTCATCAGGGTATAGCGTAGTATATTTTTTTAAATTTTCTTTAGAAAATCTTTCATATTCATCAAATAATATTTTTTTATCAACATTAGGAAAATATTTTTCAAAGGTATCTTCTAAAGTTGGACCAGAAAAAGATAATAACTCTTTTAAGCTAGGCATATATTCTTTTCTATATTTTTGAAACAAATTTAAAAAAGCCAAGCATATATATAAATCTGTATTTAAAAGGGTTCCATCAATATCAAAAACAATAGTTTTATATTTACTCATTTAGATATCCTATCCTCAGCCTTTTTTGCTTTTAAAATTTTTGGCAAAAATCTATTTAAGACGAATAAAGCTAATCCTATAGCGATAAAGCAATATGCCATAATTGAAGAAGCATAGACATTTTCATTTCCCATAATAAAATTAGAATTTCTCATCGGTTCAAGAATCGAACGAACAATTCCATACCAAGTAAAATATAAACAGAAGCCATCACCCCCATGATAAACATTTTTTTGTTTCATCAAAGAAATAATAAAGTGCATGATAATTAAATATCCACAAATGTTTATAATACTTTCGACTAAAAATAGAGGAACGTTTATTAAAGATGGATTACTTGTTGTAACTTGCATTTGATTTAAAACAAAATTTGGAAGGAAATTCCAAGCATTTCTTGAAACTTCAAATCCATAGACCTCAAAATTAAAAAAGTTACCCCATCTGCCTATTGCCTGTCCAATTAAAATTCCCGGAACAGCATAATCGATAGAACGTAAAACATCAGCACCTTTTCTAAGATATTTTACTGTCAATGCTCCGGCTAAAATTCCACCTATCGCGCCACCTTGAATAGCTAAACCACCATCCCAGATTCGAAAAATTTCTAAAAAATCATTAGCGAAACCACCAGAATTCCATTCAGCAATTACATACCAAATTCTAGCTCCTATTATTCCAGATGGAAAAGCAATAAAAAAAACTGTCGAAAAGAAATCCCAACTATATCCTTCTTTTCTTGCTTCAAAAGCTGCTAAATATAAAGCTAATAAAGCACCGCATAAAATTATAATTGCATAAAAAGTAATATGTATTCCAAAAATATTAATACCTGTAGGTAATTTATCTAAAAAATTAAAATTCATCTTATTTTTCCTTATTCTTTCTACTTTCTTGTACTTCTTGCAATCTTTTTTCTAATTCAAACGCTGAATCAAATCCTGTTTGTTTCAACTTGAAATTAGTAACTGCAACCTCTATAATGCTTGCTATATTTCTAGCAGCCGATACTGGAAGAGTAATTTTAGGAATATTGATTCCTAGAATATTCAAATATTCTGTCTTCATTCCTAATCGATCGATAACCATATCTTTTTCATAAGGTTTTAAAACAATGGCAAAGTCAATATTGTCTTTTTCCATGATTGAATTTATTCCAAAAATTCTGGCAACATCAACAATTCCAATACCGCGAACTTCCATCAATCCATAAATAGATTCCGGAGCTCTCCCAATTAATTTATCACGAACATTAGAAATCTTAACCATATCATCAGCAATTAATCTATGACCTTTTTTGATGAGCTCCATAGAAATTTCTGATTTACCAATACCAGATTCACCAATCAGTAAAACACCTATACTGAATATATTTAACAAACATGCATGTATAGAAGTTTTTTCAGCTAAATTTTCCGAAAGATAAATAACAATATCTGAAAGAAGATCACTGGTTCTCATCTTTGTTCCAAAAACAGGGCAATTCATTTCTTGAGCAGCTCTAATTAAAGAAGGAGGACAAGGATAACCTTGGCAGATAATAATACCAGGACATTCAGGATTACATAATTTTAAAAAGCGCTGATACATTTCTTCTTCATCAGTAGATAAAATTACTGACATTTCTTTATTTCCAATCAAACTTAACCGGTCTTTCCTATGATAAACAAAAGACCCCATAACTTCCATACCACAGCGATCAACTTCTGTATTGATTATCAGTCTTTTTAAAGAAGATGGATCAGTTACATAATGAATCAATCCAAACTCATTAGCTAAATCTAGAATAGTCAGCATATTATCCTCTTTCTGTTTCTCAAGAAACTTATTTATAATTATATACTAAAATCATATTGTTATCTATATAGATATCATGTGCAAAATTTTATATTAAATTACTTTATTTTTGTTGACAAAGAGGAAAAATATGATAGTATGTTAACCATGTTAACAAATAGTTCTATTGCTATGAGAAACAAACTCATAAAATTATTAAAAGATATCTCCGAATATAAACCTCAAGAAAAAATGCTTTCTTGCCACCAAGGTTATGAAGCAATTCTTTTAATAATTTCCAATGAAGAAGGGCTATGTGCTAGTCAAATAAGTAAAAAAATTAATATTTCCCGAGCACGTCTTTCCAAAATAGTCAATCGATTGAAAAAAGATAATTTGATATTATTTTTTCAAGATGAGAAAAATAATCGAATAAATAGAATATATTTAACAGAAAAAGGAAAGAAAAAATCATCTGAATTGCTGATGAACATAGATAAAGAATTTGAAGAACTAATCAACTATATGGGAAAAGAAAATATAGAAGATTTTATATCAAAAATTGAAACAATAAAATGCTTTATAAAGGAGAAAAAATGTTAATTTTAAAAAATATAATTAAAGAATATAATGTTGCTGATACTAAAGTTGCTGCTCTAAAAGGAATTAATATTGCTTTCAGAAAAAATGAGTTTGTTTCAATCTTAGGACCTTCTGGTTGTGGTAAAACAACTACATTAAATATTATCGGAGGTCTTGATAAATACACCAGTGGAGATTTAATAATCTCTAATCGCTCCACCAAAGAATTTACAGATAGAGATTGGGATATTTATAGAAATCATCGAATCGGTTTTATTTTTCAATCATATAATTTAATTCCTCATCAAACTATTTTAGGCAATGTCGAACTTGCTTTAACAATATCAGGATTAAGCAAAAAAGAAAGAGTTGAAAAAGCTAAAAAAGCTTTGGATCGAGTCGGTCTTAAAGGACAATATAATAAAAAACCTAATCAGCTTTCTGGTGGACAATGTCAAAGAGTTGCTATAGCTAGAGCCTTAGTAAATGAACCAGAAATTCTATTAGCTGATGAACCAACAGGTGCTTTAGATACCGTAACTTCTATTCAAATAATGGATCTCATACAAGAAATATCAAAAGAAAAATTAGTAATTATGGTAACACATAATCCTGATTTAGCTAACAAATATTCAACAAGAATAATCCAACTTCTCGATGGAAAAGTTATCGAAGATAGCAATCCATATTCTGAAGAAGAAGAGAAAAAAGAATATCAAAATCAAACAATAAAAGAAGAAGATATAAAAAAAGAAAAAGCTAAAATGTCTTTATGGACAGCTTTTAAATTATCAGCTCAAAATCTTTTTTCAAAAAGAAAAAGAACAGCCATGGTATCTATAGCTGGTTCAATTGGTATTATAGGTGTTTCCCTAGTTTTATCTATTTCTGGAGGTGTTAAAAGTTATATATCATCTATGCAAAATGATATGCTTTCGGGAAATCCTATTCAAATTGCTGAAACAAGCTATGATTTATCAACTCTAGTATCAGCTTCTAATCAAAAACAAATAATCGATAAATTAGAAGTCGTAGACGGAAAAGTAAATGTCAATTCATTAATCGACTATCTAATGGAAATGGCTAAACTTCAAGATAACTTTTTAATCTCTAATCAAATAAATAAAAACTATATTCAATTTATAAAAGATATGCCAGAAGAATATTATGCCGCCTTATCATTTGACTATGGATTAGATCTTTCAAACAATATTTATACAACTTTTACATCAGAAGATGGAAGTGTTGAACATTTATCATTAAGTGCAATTTTAGAAACTTATGTTGCTCTTTTAGGAAATACCAGTTTTTCTAGTTTATCTTCAAGCGTCAGCGCCTATGCCCCTTCATTTGAACAAGCACCAGCCGATGACGAATATATTATGTCCCAATACGATATTCTCGAAGGTAACCTCGCTACAAATAAAGATGAAGTTATGCTAGTAGTTTCCAAAGATACTGAACTTGCCGATTTGCTTTTAGGGGGACTTGGATACTATACACAAAATGAATTTTTGAATATAGCCTACAAAGCAATTGAAGACCCTCACTACGATTCTTCACTAAATAAAAGACAATTTACATATTCAGAACTTTTAAATAAAGAATTTAAACTTTATCCAAATGATACTATTTTTACAAAAAATAATAACTCATCTACTCAAAAAGTAAATCCATTTTATTACTCTCCTTATTCCGATGGTTTTTCTTCTTCTGAAGGATTAAATTTAAAAGTAACAGGAATATTAAGACCAAAAGACAATATATCCTATGGATGTTTGACTTCTGGAATCTACTATAATAGTAAACTTACAGATTATGTTAGAGAAAACGCTATTAAATCCGAAATCTGTAATTATCTCATTCAAAATAACAGCGAAGAATTTATTTCTACCAATACATCTGGTGTAGATTATGGCATCAAATATAATCTTCACTACACTTTATACGGAAAAGAAAAAACACATACCGCTTTTGTTGGATCGAGCAATTTATTATCAAGCATGATGAATCCATCATCAAACATTATTATGAAAACCCTAAGCTTACGCGACTTAGGTGGGAAAAATATTCCTTTTTCCATTTCCATATATCCGATAGATTTCAAATTAAAAGATAATGTTACAAATTACTTAAATAATTGGAATAAAGATGGAGATATCACATTATCAACTGGTATAACATTAACAAAAAATGATAGAACAGATATCACATATACAGATACAATAGGAATAATAATTGATTTAATAAATAACATGATTAACATAATATCTTACGCCTTAATATCCTTCACCGCTTTAGCTTTAGTAGTCTCAACTGTTATGATTGGTATTATAACCTATGTTTCGGTAGTAGAAAGAACTAAAGAGATTGGTGTTATCAGATCTTTAGGTGGACGAAAAAAAGATATTTCAGCCTTATTTGTTGCAGAAACAGCAATAATTGGATTTACTTCAGGTGCCTTTGGTGTTGCTTTAACATATTTAATTTCACTAATTTTAAATATCTGTTTAAAACCAACCATCGGATTTAATATAGCAGCTCTACCTCCTTTACAAGCACTTTTAATGATTATACTAAGTATAGTCCTTACTTTAATATCAGGAGTTCTCCCAGCAAAAAGCGCTGCAAGAAAAGATCCTGTCGTAGCTTTAAGAACAGAATAAAAAGCCATTTTAATGGCTTTTTTTAATGAAACAACTTTTTATAAATATTTCAAGAACGTCAACAAAACTATATAATAAATACTATTATAAGTATCACACACAATAATTACAATTATAGATATAACATTGATATTTGCATTTCCACTATTGCTAGTTATAGATGAATTACTACTTGTAGAATTTGATAACATCGATAAAGAAATAGAAGAGGAAGAAAAATCATTAGAAGAACTAGAGATATAAGAACTACTTATTGTGGGATTTTTCGAACTGCTGATAAAAGAACTTGAAACACTTGAAGAAGATATCAAATAAGAAGATGAAGATGTAAAACTATTATTTTTAGGAATTTCTTCTGAAATCAGTACTTTATAGCTATTCATGCACTCTTTATGTCGCCTTCCATTAGATACATAAGTTGTATATTCATCGATAATCCATTCACTATAAACATGATCTTTTTTAGGAATTATTTTTTGTTTTACTAAAACTATCGAACAATTTTTACAAATTATGCCATCAGTCAATCCTTCTTTCTCACATGTCGACTCATAACCAGAAATCACAAGTTCTTCATGATTTTTATCTTCAAAAATAGTATCTTCAAAAGAAATTTCGAACATATGTTCGAATCACTGAAATATTTATTGCATTCTGAACAATACCAATATTCGATATTTTCTTTTTCAATACAAGTTGAATCTGAAAAATCAAAATGAATTAGGTCATGAATTATATTTAACTCTATTGCAATTGTGTCTTTATATCCATTTGTCGTTTCCGCTGTAACGAATATTTTTTACTATTTTCATCTTTTGTAATAGTTAAATATCCTGCATCAGATATTTTTGTATCCGAACTAGTATTATTGGAAATAGACCATTTTACCTTTTCATTTTCAATATAATTTCCAAATATTTCAGTATTTAATTGATATTCTTCTTCTCTTTTTAATGAAGTAGGAAAGTCAGTTATCTTAATGGTAAAACTAGTTTCTTTTCCTTGAATTTTATCCTTTATAGAATTATTTTTTTATATTAGAATAAACGCTTATTGTTGAAAATAGTAACATTGATAATGTAAAAAATAAAAGCTCTTTTTTAATAAATTAAAATTCATAAAACATGTATAGCGCAATTTATTATTTCAATCAAAATTATAAAACAACTTATAAATAGCGATAAAAGTTGTTAATAGTCTCTTTTTATTTATCAATAAAAAATATAAAATTAATTAGGAGATATTTATGGATAGAAGAGAAGAAAAAACAATAGAAACAATATATCAAGCATTTACAAATTTAATAAATACTAAAGACTTTGATGACATCACAATACAAAATATATTAGATGAAGCAAAAATTGGACGTTCTACTTTTTATTGTCATTTTAAAACTAAAAATGATTTATTATTAAAAATAAGTCAAGATATCTTCGAACATGTATTTTCTCATTCGCTTCAAGAAGAAAAAAGTCATGATTTTTCCAAGGAGAATATTTTTGATTATAAACATTATTTAACGCATATTTTCTACCATATAAAAGACAAAAAAGAACTCATTGCAGGAATATTATCTTCAAAAGGAAACTCTTTATTTATCAATGAATTTCGCAACAATTTAAAAGTTTTAGCCAATTCATATTTCAACAATTATCCTTATCCTACAAATAGTTTTATTCCTTTAGAATTAAAAAAGAATATTGCCATCGATAATTTCATTGTCATTTTGAAATTCTGGGTAGATAATCATTTCGAAGAAACACCTGAAGTATTAACAGAATACTTCACAAATTTATTTATAAAATAAATTTATCATTTTCTTTTTATAGGAAAAATTAATTTGCTAAAATATAAAAAAAGATTGGAGAACAAATAAATGGCATGTACAACAATTTTAGTTGGAAAAAAAGCAACTAATGATGGATCAACAATGATTGCAAGAAACGATGATGGACATTTTGATTGTAAAAAAATTATCGTTGTTAATCCAAAAGATCAGCCCAAAAAATATAAAAGCAAAATTAGTCATCTAGAAATAGAACTTCCTGACAATCCCTTACAATATACTGCTTGTCCTAGTGTTGATGATAAAATGGGAATTTGGGCTGCTACTGGTATCAATTCTAAAAACGTAGGAATGACAGCAACAGAAACTATAACTTCAAACCCTAGAGTTTTAGGAGCAGATCCATATGTTAATTATATTGAAAAAACTAAAACTCCTGGAGGTATAGGTGAGGAAGATTTAGTCGTCTTAGTTTTACCTTATATAAATTCAGCTAGAGAAGGTGTATTACGACTTGGTTCTCTTTTAGAAAAATATGGAACATATGAACCAAATGGAATCGCCTTTAATGATGAAAATGAAATTTGGTGGTTAGAAACAATAGGTGGTCATCATTGGATTGCTAGAAGAGTAAAAGATGATGAGTATGTCGTTATGCCAAATCAATTTGGTCTCGACAGATTCGACTTCGAAGATGCTTTTGGTGCACAAAAAGAAAATTTATGCTCCAAAGATTTAAAGCAATTCATCGAAGAGAACAATTTGAATTTAGAAAAAAATAAACCTTTTTCCCCGAGAGTGGCATTTGGAAGCCATTCAGATTCAGATCATGTCTACAATACGCCTAGAGCTTGGTTCATGGGAAAATATTTCAACCCTAAAACATTTAAATGGGAAGGAGAAAATGCTGATTATACCCCATTAAGCGATGACATTCCTTGGAGTTTCGTTCCAGAGAAAAAAATAACAATTGAAGATGTTAAATATATATTATCTTCATATTATCAAGGAACAGAATATAATCCATATTCAAAAAGTTCTAGTTCCAAAAAAGGAATTTATCGTCCAATAGGAATAAGTAGAACTGGAGTTATGGCAATATGTCAAATAAGAAATAATGTTCCAGAAGAAATTAAAGGTATAGAATGGATTTGTTTCGGATCAAATTCATTTAATACAATTATTCCACTTTATACCAATGTTAATAAACTTCCAGATTACGTAAGCAAAGTTACATTAGAAGTATCAACCAATAATTTCTACTGGTCCAGCCGTTTAATTGGTGCCTTAGCAGATGCAAATTATGGTACAAGCATTATATTCATTGAAAGATATCAAAATGCTGTAATGAGTAGAAGCCATCAAATATTAAAAGAATTTGATAAAAAATACATTGATACAAAAAATATTAATGTCTTATCTGAAGCTAATAACCAAATAGCTAAAATGGCCAAAGAAGAAACCAGCAAAACATTAAATAATGTCCTTTATGATGCCAGTCTCCATATGAAAAATGGATACTCAAGATCAGACAACTAATTTATTTTTCTTTAAATAATTTAAAAATCCATCTATTCCTTTATTAATATCATCATAAGTTTTTTGAAAATTATGAGTATACCAAGGATCACTGATATCCTTTCTACACCCAATAAAATCTAAAAGTAGAAAAACTTTTTTATCGGTATCTTCTCCAACTATATCTAATATATCAAAATAATTAGATTTATCCATTCCTATAATAAAATCAAATTTACTATAATCAGATTTTTTTATAACATCAGATTTATGTGGTAATACTTCTATGTTATATCTTTCTAATATTTTAATCATTCCATTATGAGGAGGATTTCCAAATTCTTCATAACTAGTTGCTTTAGAGTCAATATAAAACTTATTTTCTATACCCATTTTTTTCACTTTGTCCTGGAAAATAAACTGAGCCATTGGACTTCGACAAATATTTCCTAAGCAAACAAATAATACTTTGATCATAAATTCTCCTCATTTTCTATTTAATTATATTGTATTTTTACTTCTTATTCATATTTTATTAAAACTAATATATTTTATTAATAGAAAATTTATTATTTAAAAATAATAAGTTAGCCATTATTCATTTAATACAACTTTTATAGTGTATATAAAGTTGTATTTATACTTTTAAAAATAATAGTAATTTAAAAGCAATTTATATATACTATATTTTAGTTGCAGCGATGGCGAAATTGGTAGACGCGCTATCTTCAGACGGTAGTGTTATTAACATGTGAGTTCGAGTCTCATTCGCTGCACCATCTAACAAACAATGACTTGATACAATTGCTATCAGGTCTTTTTTTATGCGTTTTATACCGACGAAAACTAGTGTTTTAGCCCACATTTTGCCTTTTTAGGCCTTTTTTAGGCCTTTTGTGGGCTTTTTCTTTTGATTAGGAATTTCTATTTAGTAAAATCTAAAACAAAAAAACTTGCTAAATTCAAATTTTACAAAAATATTTATTGTAAAAAGCCTATTTTTTAGTTTTTGCTTTATAAATATCTAGAGGAACAAATTTACCTTTGCCACATTTTGGACAAGTTAATAGAGGGTATTCTTCAAATTCAGGGTAAAACATTTCTAAAACAACATCGGCTTCTAACTCTTCTTCGTATATACAACTTAGGCATTTATAGTCGATAAATTCGTCATAAATATCTTGTTTTACAAAAGCTTCAACATCAACATATTGTCTAGTGTCTTCTGCAAAAAATTCTGCTCTATCTCTTTTTTCTTCTTCTGATATAGGTGCTTTTTTGATTGAAAATTTCATGATGTGTTTTCTCCTATAAGTTTATTTCGGAAGAATTATTTTTCAATATTACAAATCATTTCATGTCCATATTCTCATATTAATGGATTGTATGTTGCATTTCATATTTGCAGGTCGATAAAAAAATAAAAGAAACCTATAATTAAATTTGCTGAAATAAAGAAAGGGTTCCTTATGAATATATTAATAAATTCTAACGATAGTTTAACTGAATATTTTGAAACAATATTTACAACTCTATCAATATAACTTGTATTAAACAATTTGTAAATTAAAGAGCTATTTTTAGTCATTGACACGTTGTCAATCTATTGTTATAATAAAGTATGAGAAAAATAGATTTTTTAAGTTCAGGATTAATAATTTCTTTATTCCTTTTTGGTTGTTCTCCTTCAAATAAAGTGAAGGAATATATGCTTAATGATTATCAGTTTAGCGCAGCAAAAGATAATGCAAATGACATAATAAGATTAACAATGAATAAAGATAATACATATGAATTTTGCTATAAAAAGAAAACATCTATTAATAATTTTGATATTAAAATAAATGATAAATGGGAACTTATTTGTGCTTTTACTTACAAATGGACGTATAACAATACTTCTTATAAAGACTTAAAAATGACAGTTAAATCTGATGTTGGGGTTTTTAAATTAAATAGTTGCTATAATAATAATGGGTTACAGAATTACCTTGCACTAGATGATAATTCTTATTACTTATGGGCAACTGGAGAAGAAGTAAATAAAGAATATTTATTTAGTTTAAGAAAAGATGGTTATAATGGACAATATAAAGAAGGAGCTATAGAGTTTCGTGGTACTAGATTATATCCACGTGGTTATGCTATGGCTGAATGGGGAAAATAAATTTCTACATATAGAATATTTTTATCACCTTTTAATACTTATCAAAACAAGTTTGCATTTAAAGACGAAAGAATAAATGATTTAATGCTAGAATGGTCAAAAGATGAAGATTTCTGGGTAAGAAGAATAGCAATAGACCATCAATTATGTAGAAAAGAGAAACCTAATACAAAATTATTGGAAGCAATATTAGTTAATAATTTTGGTAGTAATAAATTTTTTATAGATAAGGCAATCGGTTGGAGCTTACGAGATTATTCAAAAACAAATCCTGAATTGGTTATAGAGTTTGTTGAAAAATGCAAAGATAAAATGGACAAATTAAGTATTAAAGAGGCTAGTAAATATATAGAATTAGCAATACAAATTATCGTTTGAAAGTGAGGCAAAAATGGAAAAAGATAATAAAATTGCATTAACTTATTCTATAGCAACATTATTGATTACATTTATCGGAACAAAATGTTGTCTATTATAAGAACCAAGATAATGGTTAAATATTAGAATTTATGAAAAAATATTGTTAGAAAATTTTGATAGAGTACAAATACACTTAAGAAGGTGATAAAAGCACCCTATCCCATATTATTTTATGACAATCTAATAGAAATCACCATCAATAAAACTAGCGACATTTATGTTATTTATTTTGCTATATCAAGAAATACTCTTCAAAAATAAGAGTGTTAAAATGTGCTAATAATTTATACGATTACAAGTATAGTGCTAACATTGCTGCTAAGCTATATACACTTACATTATTGCAATTTGAACTTATATTTATCTAAAAATAAAAAAAACTACGAGAAAATGTTCTACCATTTCTTCATAGTCTATTTTCACAAATGGAGTCCCAGACCGGATTTGAACCGGTGGCCTTAGCCTTCGGAGGGCTACAATCTAATCCACTGATCTACTGGGACATATAGATTTATTTTATAATATAATTTAGAAAAATACATTATTTATTTGTCAGCAAATCTTCGAAAGGTTCATCATAATCAATTTTCAATTCAATATTTGGATACTTAATTTTTATTTCTTTTTCCAAAGCATCTTTTAATTTGTCTTTATTAGAAAAATAATAAGTTGTCATTTTTACATCAAAACTAAGTCTTTTCTTTTCATCGTGAGTTGTAACTCGAAAATCATGTATTGATAAATCTGGATCTATACTATTTAAAATCTTTAAAATTTCTTCTTTGTATTCTTTAGTTTCTTCATCATTAACTAATACTGGATCCATATGAATAATAGTTCTAATGCCTAATTCTTTATCGCAGCGTTTTTCAATATCATCAATTATCTCGTGTATATCCATAATATTTTGTCTAGAATCAACTTCAACGTGGATAGAAGCATAAATTTTATGTGCTCCATAACAATGCATTTCCAAATCATGCATGCCTAAAACAGATGGATATTGTTTAATGATAGCGATAAATTTATCAATTATATCTTTATCAGGTTTTTCTCCTATTAAGACTTTGCTTGTTTGGTAACCAATAGAAACACCAGATTTTATGACAACTAATGAAATTACAGCACCAACAAAAGCATCAATATTTATATTTGTAAAATAAGCAATTAAAACACTTATTATTACTCCAAAAGTAGATAGCGTATCATTGAAAGAATCTGCAAAAAGTCCTTTAAATGTAATTATATTTGTAGCTTTATAAAAGCCTTTATATACGAACGCCTGAATTACTTTGATTAAAATCGCAACTGATAATAAAGGTATTAATAAAAGTAAGTCTCTATTATCAGGTATATCATAATTAAAATTACCTATATGTCCTATAATGCTATGAATAGATTCAACTAACGCAATAACACCAAAAACAATGATAACCAATGCAATGATCAATGAAGAAATATATTGAACTCTTTCATGACCAAAAGGATGATCTTTATCTCCTGGTTTTTTTGAAATTTTAAAACCGATTATCGCCACTGTCGAATTACCAAAATCAGCTAAATTATTCAAAGCATCTGAAATTATCGACATAGATGAAAAGATAAATCCAACAACCAATTTCAAAATAACTAAAATAGCGTTAGTAACTATACCAAAAAAAGAACCGACAATACCATAATTATCACAGACATTTGGATCATTAACATTTTTGTAATTTTTGATAAAGAACTTAGCTAATAATTTCGCCATATTTTTGTCATACCTCTTTTTGTATGTTTATATATTTTAATACAAATAATAAATCAAATAAATAAAATTTTATTCTACTTTATAGTATACTTTTTTCGGAGGAAATTATGGACTTAAAGGAAATAATGAATTATAAAACCTACGTTGTTCTAGGTAGTACTGACAACGAAGAAAAATATGCCTATAAAATTAAAAAAACTTTATTAGAAAATGATTGCTTGGCTGTTGGAGTTCCAAAAGATTATCAATCTATTGATGAAGTTCCCTTTGAAATTGATGTTTTAGATTTTTGCATCAATCCAAAATTTGGTTTAGAACTTTTAAAAAATTCAACTAAAAATATTAAAGCGGCCGTCTTTCAACCTGGAGCTGAAAATCAAGATATAGAAAATATCTTAAAAGAAAAAAATATACCATTTATCAAAGGATGCCTATTAGTAGGATGTTCTCTTTACGGAAAAAAATAATATGAAAATTGTAATTGCTGGCGACAATCATGGCGAAAAAGATTCATTAAAAAAAATAGTAAATAAAGAACCTAATACTGACTTATTTTTACATACAGGAGATTCATTGCTTCTTGATTATGAATTAACACCTTTTGTTTCCGTTAAAGGAAATTGTGATTATTTGCAAGATTATCCTGAAAGTAGAACAATAAAAACTCCAATTGGAAAATTATTAATTACTCATGGTCATTTACTTTATAAATATAATTTAAGATATCTTAAAGAAAATGAGATTAAAATATTTGTTACAGGACACACCCATATTCATAAAGCATATTATGTTGATAATATTTTATTTATCAATCCTGGATCCATTGATTTTCCCCGCGATGGAATAGATGGAACATATGCTGTTTTAAACATTTCTGAAACCGATATTCAGTATAAATTTAAAACTCTATTTGATGATAATGTCGATCTTTTATAAATTGACATATGTTTTTTTAAAAAGTATAATTTAAATGTTGACTTGTTAAAGGGCGTATGGTGAAATAGGTAGACACGATGGACTTAGAATCCATTGACGCGAGTCATGCAAGTTCGATTCTTGTTACGCCCACCATATAGAAAGCATAAGTTTGATACAGTAAAATGTATCAAACTTTTTTAATTTTTGCAAAAGTTTGATTCCTACTATAGGTTCGAACATTCGAACTTTAATACATATAATTTTCATTTTAATTTGTGTATTTCTATAATTTTATTTGTCAACTATTGAACGATTGCAAAAAAATATGAATATTCTTTTATTTTTAGAATGAGAAGAGAGAAACTCAAATCTTTTATTTCAAATTGAATTCGACTAAAGTTAAGCCATTGAAATCACAAATTTATATCAAGTAAAGACTCTTAAAGTGGAAAGATTGAAACTATAAATGAAAAAGTTATGAGCTTTTTTAAATGTGGTATAAAAGAATGAACTTTGTAATATATAAGAGACTACGAACATACTAATCTTTGTTATTATGATTTTTCATATAAGAAATGCACATAATTAAAGCAATTATATCTGTTGAAAATTATTTATTTCACCAAAATTGCCAAAAATAAAAAGGAGTTTTTTAAAGGACTATTACCAAAATAATAAAATTATTCAAAAATTGGGAATAAAAATTAATATATAATACAAGAAAAATAATAAATAAACAATTAACATTTGCACAAAAGGTATTTCAATATAATGAAACTCTCTCGTCCATTCAATTGAATTTACCATATATAAAGCATAGGTCTGATACACAAAAAATAGTGTATCAAGCCTTTTATTCTGTCTAAAAACGTTATTTGATTCAGAAAATTGTTGCCTGTTTTTAGATACTTGGCCTAAGATTTGAAATTTTTGACTTCGTGTCTTATTTTTTTAATAATTGTCCAAAAAACAAAAGCCATCTACTATAAAATGGTAACTGCATCAAGAAAATAGTATAAATGATGTTACAATTTTAAAAAAAATTTTAAATTATAACACTTTTTTAATATTCTATATATGAAGTATTAAAAGAGATCAATATCTAGAAAATATAAAAAGATTTTATGATTTTAATTTAATTGAAGTATTATTTATTGATAATTATTAGTTTATTTTAGCATTTTGAAAGTTTCGGCATTTTTTATCAAAATAAAATTGAAATTTTTGGCTAAAATGTTGTTTTAAAATTTGAAATTTTCGGCAAAAAATTGTATAATCAAAGAAAATGGAGGCTGAAAAGATGGCAGAAAGAATTTTTGAACGTAAAATATATCAAAAAATGTTAAAGTGGAAAAAAGATTCTAATGGAAAAACAGCTCTTCTTATTAAAGGGGCAAGACGTGTTGGAAAATCTACTATTGCTGAAGAGTTTGCTAAAAAAGAATATTCTAGCTATATATTAATCGATTTTTCTATAGCACCAAAAGAAGTCCATAATTTATTTAGTGATTTGTCTGATTTAAATTATTTGTTTTTACGTCTTCAACTTATTTATCATGTGAATTTAGAAAATAGAAAGTCAGTTATCATTTTTGATGAAGTTCAAAAAGAGCCGTTGGCTAGACAAGCAATAAAACATCTAGTAAAAGATGGAAGATATGATTATATTGAAACTGGCTCTTTATTATCTATAAAAAAGAATGTTGAAAATATTGTTATTCCAAGTGAAGAAACAAGAATTGAAATGGTACCTATGGATTATGAAGAATTCCGTTGGGCTTTAGGAGATAAAGCAACAATTCCTATGCTAAAAACTGCATTTGAAAATAAAATATCTTTAGGTGATGATGTTAATCGTAGAATGATGAGAGATTTTAGACTATATATGTTAGTTGGTGGAATGCCTCAAGCAGTAAATGAATATATTGATACAAACAATTTTAGTAAAGTTGATGAAATGAAACGTTCTATATTAGAGCTTTATCAAGACGATTTTAGAAAAAAAGATTCAACAGGAAAAGCTTCACTAATGTTTTCAGCAATTCCGTCAGAATTAACTAAAAATGCATCTAGATATCAAGTATCTAGTGTAATACCAAATGAGAAACAAAATCGAGTACTTGGAATCATTGCTGATATGAAGGATTCATTAACTGTCAATTTAGCCTATCATGCAAATGATCCAAGTGCTGGAATATCTTTACATGAAGATATTTCTAAATATAAAATGTTTTTAGGTGATACAGGCTTATTTACTACACTTGCTTTTATGGATAAAGATTTTACTGAAAATATTATTTATGAAAAGCTTCTAAATGATAAGTTAGATACTGATTTAGGATATTTGTATGAAAATATAGTGGCTCAAATGCTTTATGCATCTGGAAATAAATTATTCTATTATACATTTCCTAAAAATAATTCAACTCACAATTATGAAATAGATTTCATAATCACAAAAAAGAATAAGGTATGTCCAATTGAAGTGAAATCTTCTGGATATAAAACTCATGCATCTATTGATGCTTTTTCCAATAAATTTTCAAGTAAAATAGGTCAAAAATATTTGATTTATACAAAAGATTTAAGAAAAGATGGAGATTTACTTTGTGTTCCTTTATATATGACAATGTTTTTATAAAATAATATAGATAATATGTATTTTTTGAGACATTAATTTGTCTCTTTTTGTGTTCTCCTAAGCTTTATATGTATTATAGAGCCTTAGACTCTGATAATAATTAATCATAAAATTATATGTTAAAAAATAAATATTCATTTGGCAAATTTAGTGAATTCTTGTCTTTTAACCAAGAAGACATAAAAAATATAGACACTAAAAAACAAAAATATAAAGCTAAATAATAATAGCTTTGGATATAAAAATTTGCATCAACTTTAAATATATCAGTTGAATCAGTAAGAAATGTACTAACTGAAAAAGAAGAAAATAATGCATATAGGTATTGTGAATAAAAATTAATATTAATACAAGAAAGAAAAAGAAAACATTTTGTAATAACTCTTATAAATACATTTTTACAATGAACAAAAAAATATATCTAAAAGTTAAATTACGATAAAATTAAAAACTATTATATTTCATTAATTATTGTTAAAAACATGTTAAACCAACAATTTATATCACAAGAATATACTATTAAATTGGAATTTTGACAATAAAAATTGATATATAATACAAGGAGAACAAGAAATGAATAAAGAATTAACATTTGCACAAAAGGTATTACAATATAATAAAACTCTTTCGTCTATTCAATTGAACTTACCGGATGGATTTAGAATTATTAATCCATTTACTGGTGATTCTAAAGATGTTGTACAAAGCATAACAAAGGCATTTTATGAAAAATATTATAATGATAATAAAAGCAGATGTTTAATTTTGGGAAGTTCACCAGCACGACGTGGCACTGCAGTTACTGGTGTTCCTTTTGAAGATGCTTTTCATATTCAAAAAGAAACAGGAATTATGATTAATAATTTTTATGTAAATAAATCATCTTCTAATTTCTTATATGATGTTATAGAAAAATATGGTGGAGCAAAAACCTTTTATTCAAAATTTTTCTTAAACTTTGTTTTTCCGCTTGGTATAGTCAAAATAAACTCTAAAGGTAATGAAGTAAACTGCAATTTTTACGATAGTAAAAATCTTCAAAAGTATTTTCAAAATTTTATTATTGATTCTATCCGTACAATTATAAGTTTTGGAATTGATACCTCAGTTTGTTTTTGTATCGGTAGTGGAAAAAATTTTTCGATATTAAATGAACTAAATAAAATGTATAAATTTTTTGAAAAGATTATCCCACTAGAACATCCTAGATATATTATGCAATATAATTCAAAAAACAAGGAAACATTTATTAATAAGTACTTAGCAGCATTAAAAATTGTATAGTATAACAAAATAAACAATAATAAAAATAATAAAACCAATGTATTTCTCTGATATAAAGAATTTTAATATAGTCTGTACCAAATAAAAATAATTTTGAATAAAAAAGTATTATTAAATATAGACAATTTATATTAAAGTATCATAAAGTATCAAATATTTACATCATTTATATGGTATGTTTTATTTGAGAAGAAAGGTTGTTATTTTATAAAAGGAAAAATAATATGCTAAATGAAAAATTAAAATAGTTAAGAGAAAATATTGGACTTTCTCAAGCTGATGTAGCTGATTTAATGTTTTGTTCAAGATCTCTAATTGCAAAATGGGAGCAAGGAAGAGCAAATCCAAGTGATAATGATTTAAAGTCTTTATCGGATATTTATAAATGTTCTTACGAGGAATTATTAAAAGAAACAAAAAATATTGACGTTAGTTCTTTTTCATTTACTATAAAATCACCATTTAAATATTATTCTTATTCATTTTCTTATCTATTCTTTCCATACATATTCTCTATGATATTAGTATTCTTACTATATGGTGCTATTGGCACTATCATTGGTATCTTATCTAGTCACGATGTTCATAATGATATGAAGTATTTTATTGCTATGTGGATTGCAATAATAGCTTTATCACCTCTTTTATTATTCGTTGCATATAAAACAAAGAAAAGAGCACAAGGTGGAGTTGGATTGCCATTAACTATACTAGGACATAAAGAATTAGAAACAGTTTCAATTAATCATAATGAAAAAACTATTTTTATAAATATTAAAAGAGAATTTAATGGAACAAGAAATTCTTATACAGAAATGAAAATAAATTTCGCTAAAGAAAAAAGAAAATATTTTATTGTCGGTGAATCGCGATTCCACTCAGCAATTTTACCTAAAGATAAAACACCTATTGAAATACAAGATATAATCAAAAAAATAAATATATAAACCATCTTTTATATATCAATAAGTAAAATTCCTGACTTTAGGATTTAACTATAAATATAGCATTAAATTCTAAAGATGAATTTGTTCTAATGTATAAGAAGAAAAAAATCTTTTATTCTAACTATTAATTTTTGTTTTTTTTGGATAACATAAAAATGTGATAACAAAAATTCGATAAATTGTCAAATTGATGGTAGTGGAATCGATGGAACTATTAGAGGTTTTGCGACTCAATTTGATATCGATATTTTCTTGGGTGTATGCTAATATGAGCAATGAATTTGTAACATTTGAAATAGATAAAATCGAAAGACGTAAACTTTCTTATGATAAATGTCGCTATAACTATACGTTTATAAGAGCAGCTTGTATTTCCGTTGCCATCGGATTCTTACTCAAGCTGATTGGGCTTATCGCCAAACCTCAAAACAATAATTTAAGACTATTTTGTGATTCTGCAATACTTCCATCAATTGTCATAGGTATCGTATTCCTTATTATTGCGACAGTAGGATTAGCATTGTCTTGGATTCCTAAAACTAATGAAAAAATTAGCATTCATTTTGATCAAAATACAAAAATAATAGAAATTTCAACAAGAAAAAGAAAAGCAAAAAAAATTAAAGTACGTTCAATTAATGTAATATCTTTTGAAAATTTGATAATATCCCGTGGCCTTGTAACAAAGATAAAGCTTCCTCTTTCATGTTTTAACTCAAATGAATTAATGTTATTTTTATCCAACACTAAAAAATAAAAGCTCTTTTTAAATTTAAAAGCTTTGAAAAATAAACAAAATGGCATCTAAAAAGGTGCCTCTTTTTTAATACCTAAATTTATTTAAATATCTATTATTTTAACAAGAAAATTATGCTGAACAATATCTGGACAAATGCAAATCTTTTAAAACAATAAAAATGTATAAAAAATATCAATTTATATAAATATTTCTTCTAAAGCTATAAAAAACAATTTAAATAAAATAGAAAAAATACTATCTAAGCTATTGTTATCTATATCTAACATTTTTGTTGAATTTTATGTTAGTTTACGCTAACATATTATCTTGTGAAGTAAAGGAGAAACAAAAATGAAATTAAATTTCAAAAAATTATTCGTTCTAATTTCGATATTATTCATGGCTTCCTGTAGCACTAACCCATCTAATTCATCCAGTAGTAATAATACTAAATTAGACTTACCTGAAATGCCTACTTTGGTCGACAATCGTGAAGAGAATGTTAAAATGAAGACCATTACAACATTGAATGGAGATGAAGTTACTTATAATGCTAATACCAGAAAAATTGTAGCATTAGGCTGTGCGGGAGATATTTTATCTTTAGGTTTAAGACCTTTAGCGGTCGATGGTAACGCTAATAGCAATGGCTATGAAGATTATTTCTATGGAGTAGAAAAGTTAAAAAATACTCAGCCATTTGATCCTGAAGAAGTTTTAAGCTATTATCCAGATTTGATTTTAACCTACGATACAATGGAGCAAAAAGATATTGCAAAATTGGAAAAAATTGCTCCAGTAATACCTATTTATTTCAGCACGTATGATTATAATTTAAGAATTTCTTATTTAGGCGATATCTTCGATATGCAAGAAAACAGCTCTGCTTTAATATCTTTTTGCAAAGATCTTGAAGAAAAAAGTTTAAAAAGCATTGAGAATTTAAAAATTAAAGATAAAACTGTTACTGTTTTCTCCTATATGAATGGAATATGTATTCCACCTGATTTCAATGGTGCTTTTGTTTTCAACCATATCTTATATGATATTTTAAATTTTGGAAAAAACGAAAAAGTAGAGCAATATTTAAATAACCAAGCTCAACCAGCTTATTCTCCTATCTCTAGTGAAAAATTGAGAGAATATGAAGGAGACTTCAATATCTATGCTTCGATGGATGAAACTGATACCAGTATTCCTGATGTTGTTAAAACCAATGAAGGTTGGAAAAGTCTTAAATGTGTCAAAGAAAATCATGTTGGCGTTATCAATATAATACTATTCTCTTTAAAAGATGTTTTATATATGGCTGATCAATATCAATCTATTTTTAATGCTATAGAACAAGCTTTATAGAATGAAGAAGATTAAATCAAGTACAAAATTTATAATTTTATTGGCAACTAGTATAGTGGGTTTATTAATAATGTTTTTCCTTTCTTTGTATTTTGGTGCTGAGAAAAACATTAATTTTGTCGATATTATAAATTCGTTATTTCGTTTCAACGATGAAATTTTTAATGAAGTAATAGTAAGAAATATTAGACTTCCACGTTTTATCGCTAATATTTTAGTCGGTGCAAGTCTAGCAATAGCTGGAGCTTTAATGCAAGGCACAACAAAAAACCCTATGGCTGATTCAGGAATTATGGGAATATCTTCTGGTTCAGTTTTTGGAGTAGTAATAATAATGACTTTCTTTCCAAATATTTCAAGATTAGGAAGAATTGGCATCTCTTGTTTAGGGGCAGCTATTGTAACATTTCTAATATATGGAATTGCTATGATGAGCAAAAGAGGAATGACTCCAGATAGAATGGTTTTATCTGGCATGGCTATATCAACTTTGTTTTCCTCTGTAACAACAGCTTTAGTATTAAAACAAGGAACAAGTTCCGAAATGTTCAAATACATGTCTGGATCTAGTGCCAATACAATATGGTTAGATATAGAATTAGCTTTACCTTTCTTTCTTGTCTGCTTCATATTGGGAATAATAATCTCCAGGAATTTAACTATTCTTTCTCTTGGAGATGAGACAAGTACTGGACTTGGTGTCAATGGTAAAGTCATCAAATTGTTATCAACTATAATCGTTCTAGTTTTATCAGCCATAGCGGTTGTTATAATCGGCCCTGTATCTTATGTTGGATTAATGATTCCTCATATAGTTAGATATATAGTTGGTTCTGATTATCGTTTCGTCATTCCAAGCTGTGGACTTCTGGGAGCATTATTTGTAACTTTTGTAGATTTTTTAGCAAGAAACATAATGCCAGAAATTGAACTGCCTATTGGATTAATTATCACTTTGATCGGTGTTCCTTTCTTTATATTCGTCTCGAGAAAAAAAACTGCGGAGGATGCTTATTAAATATGAAAAAGTATCTTCTTAAATTTAAAAACTATAATTCCTTAAAAAAAGGAATTATCATCAATGTTTTCTTGTTTGTCCTTACTATTGTGGTTTTTTTTATAGGATGCAATGTCGGTCAATATAAAATTTCAGTTTTAAAAGTCTTCGAAACTTTATTTGGTGGCGGTGACAAATATTCAAAAATGACTTTATTTGAATTTCGTCTTCCAAGATTATGTTTAGCTCTTTTAGTAGGAATAGGTATGGGAGTAGCTGGTGTCAGCATGCAAAATCTTCTGCATAATGATCTCGCTAGTCCAGGAACATTAGGGGTTTCTGATGGAAGTGGTCTTTTTGTAACACTATATGTTGCCCTTTTTAAAACCAGTTCTTCTTCTGCAATATTGCTTCCTATATTAGCCTTAGCTGGAGGACTGCTATCTGCTGTTATTATATTTGCTTTATCGGTGAAAAGAAAAAGCAATATCAATCCAATAAGAATGATAATGACTGGTGTCAGCATGTCTGCAGCCTATGGAGCTATAGGGACTATTATGATGTACGCCCTTGATCAGTCTCAACTTGAATTTCTACAAAGATGGCAATCAGGCGAACTTTGGGGAACCGATTGGAGTTATATTTCAATATTAGCAATATGGCTATTGATATTCGGAAGTATTATCTACTATAAATCCAGAACTTTAAATGCCATAGATATGGGGTACGATATCGCCAAAGGAATTGGAGTAAACGTAAAAAAAGAATTCATTATCATCGCTTTTTGTGCAGTTGCCATTTCCTCAGCTTCTGTTGCTTTTGGCGGGAATTTCTTTTTCCTCGGTCTTATTGGTCCACATATTGCAAGAAAAATGGTCGGAACAGATAATAGAGTTTTATTCCCAGCCAGCTCTTTAATCTCAGCTATTCTGATATTGATTTCCGATATGTTAGTTATGGGAGTAGATTTCCTCATAAACATTCCTACAGGAATTTTAGTATCGATTCTCTCCGTCCCTTATTTCATCTACTTATTGATTAAGGAAGGCTAAAATGAAAAATATTATTAAAACAAAAGATTTAAAAATTGGTTATGATGATGTAATAATCGTTCCTTCATTTAATTGTGAAATAAAAAAGCATTGTATAACATCGATTATCGGCCCGAATGGTTGCGGAAAATCTACCGTATTAAAAGCGATAGGAAGAATCATTCCCCATGCTAATGGAACAATTATAATCAACGATCAAGATATGGGGAAATTGAAAACTCTAGATATTGCCAAAATGATGGCAATATTGCCTCAATCACCAACTGCTCCTAGTTCCATCTCTGTCTTTGATTTAGTTAGCTATGGACGTTATCCTTATCAAAAAGGATTAGGAAGATTAAAAAAAGAAGATAAAGATATCATCGAGTGGGCATTAACTGTCACTCATATGCAAGAGTTTAAAAACAGAGCAATATGCAATCTTTCTGGCGGTCAAAGACAAAGAGTATGGATTGCAATGGCATTAGCACAACAGACCGATATTATTCTTCTAGATGAACCGACAACTTATTTAGATTTAAATCATCAATTAGAAGTTTTGGAATTGTTAAAAGAATTAAACCAAAAAAATAATACCACCATTGTTATGGTTTTACATGATTTGAATTTAGCCAGTAAATATTCGGATTTTTTACTAGCGATGAAAGATGGAAAAATTGAAAAATATGGTACTCCAAAAGAAGTATTTGATAAAGAAATGCTAGCCAATTGTTTTCAAATAGATGGTGAAATAATCATTGATAAAAATAGTGAAAAACCCTTATGTGTTTCCTATGAACTATTAAGAAAAAAAGGGAGTGAACATGATGAAGAATAAATTTATAGCAATTTTTACAATCGTTTTGCTTCTTTCTTCTTGCTCGAATTCCAAAGTCAAAGATCATATTGAATATGATCTTCCTGATGTCGAATACACCGAAAATATAGCATTAAAGAAATTACCTGAAGTCAAAAATATAGACTCAATGCAAGACCTATCAAATTTTATTGATTATGCTGTCTTTTATAACCAAAACGAAGACTTTGTTTATACAAACGTAACTGACGCATATAAAAAAGTATTGTTAGATGATTTAGATTATCAAATAAACTGGGCTGCTCAATATGCAACAATCGGTCATAATTTTGTTAAAAACTACGATGCTAGCAAACTTGACGAAAATTTAATTGGAATCAGCGGTTATATCTTCGATTATGGCTTTAAATACTATGAAGAAGAAACTAATAATATTATTACCTTTGAATACTATCAAGATGTTCTAAGCAAAAACACTTATCAAAATAATGATATCAGTAACTTGCCTTTATATCAAAATAATGATGGTTTTGTTGAAGTCACTAATAGTGAGCAATTATTTTATGCCTGCATGAACAATTATTTTCCTTATTGTAAAAAAGAAACAAAAGCTTATGAAATATTACAAAAAGCAACTGGAATTTTAAATCGCATAATCAAAAAAGACATGACTGAATTAGAAAAGTACATAGCGATTTATCACTATATTCTTTCTGAAACCACTTATGATTATTCTTCATTCAAACAAAAAGATAGCGTTCATCAAGATTATGCCTGTTATTTTTTAGAAGGCGTATTTGATCATCATACAGCTGTCTGTGATGGACTTACTAAAGCTCTTGTTTTGTTTTCTAGACTCGAAGGAATAGAAGCCTATCATATAGGAGCTCTATCTAATATCGGTGGTCATGCTTATTGCTATGTAAAAATAAATGATAATTATTATTTATCTTGTCCAACTTCCGGATCAAGTATAGAGGCCAAAAACAATATCAAATACTATGTTCATAATAATTTGTATATGTTGACAAGCTACTATACAAGTTCTCCAAGCTGGGATTATTCTTCCGAAGCTTTTCCAAATATCAAGCAAGAAGTTTTAAAAAGTAATCCATTTCCTTATTACGATAATTATTACATAACCATTGATAACGAAAAATATTCTCTTCATATCGAAGATTTTGCAACAGGAAATAAGATATTAAACTTTGTTGAAAACGTTGCTAAGGAGAACAATTTATGCTTGCAAATAGAACTTCTTGGCTCTTATGAAATCATGTCCAATATTTGGCAAAATTATTCAGATAAAAGCAATTTAAATTTTGTAAATAATGGAATTCTGAGTAAAGAAAAAGCTTATGCCTTTTTCTTCGATTTTAGAAAATGAAAAAAATAATATTATTTATAAGTTTATTGCTTCTTGTTTCCTGCAGCAATAATCCTTCTTCTACCTCTTCAAGCACAAATCCACTAAATAAGCTGTTTTTTGCCTCAGATTTAGAAGAAAAAGATTTACCTAAACCAAAAGAAAAAATTTCTTCCCTTGATGAAATGATCTATGCCTTAGATTATTTAGCTTTTTATCAAATAGACAAAAAAGTATCATTTTATATCGATAATAATTACTCAAAGACTTTCTATAACATCTATCAAGAATTTTCTAAAGCTCAAGAGCAAGTTCAAATCGCTGATGTTTATCCATCTTTTATCAACTATAGCTTATATGTCGATTATAAAGTCATTACTATCAATGTTGTTTCTCAACAAATTGCAACAAAGTCTAACAGCAAATTAGAAGCAAGTAAGATCTATGAGATAGATTACCAAAAAGAATCAAGCGACCATCAAATTCCTTTAGAAAAAAGCAATTTAAAAGAAATTGAAGTTGAAACAAGTCAACAATTATATTACGTTGTTGAAAATAAATATAAACCTATTTTAAAAAAGAATTCCATCGCTGAAAAAATATATTCCACAGCTAAAGATATCTTAAATTCGATTATAGATGACACTATGAACGAATACCAAAAAGCCAAACAAATATATAACTATATTTGCAGTGAAATAAGTTACGATTACATAACAAGCGGTGAATCTACCTACAATTTAAATGAAAATCAAGCTTACTTTTTAGAAGGTGTTTTCCTCAATCAAAATGCAGTTTGCGATGGAAAAAGCAAAGCATATTCTCTGCTTTGCAACATGGAAAATATCGACAATGTCCGAGTTACTGCCATAAACGATAAATACCAAGGTCATGCATATAATTACATTAAAATTTTTGATAAATGGTATTTATCTTGCACAACATTTGGAAGCCATAGGATGGAATTAAAAGAAAACGAATACTATATAGTTCCATCTTTAAATATGTTTTTGACAAATTATCAAACCCCATATGCTTCTAATTGGGGATATGATTCAAAGATGCACGAAGATATAAAAGAAAAAATCGAATCTCAATCCAACTTTGAATTATCCATTATCGATAACTTAAATAGTTTCAAAGAAATAATTGAAAGTTATCACTTAAATTCGCTTTTAAATATTGAAGTAGAGTTCCAATATTTTAAAGATATAAATTTATTTAAAGAAGATATTGAAAAAGAATATCCTTCATATGAAATAGTTTTATTGAAAAATTTACCATATGAAAATAATTATTACTCAATAATCTTTCTTTCTAACATTTAAGGAGGTTTAAAAAATGTTAAAAAATAAAGTAATAATTCCACTTACAGCTCTGATGATTCTCTCTATATGTTCAATAACTAGTTGTAACAATAATACTTCTTCCAGCTCTAGCAGTTCTTCTAACACTTCTTCCGTAGTAGAATTAAATTATTTGGCATTAACAAGAAGAATAGAATATGTTAAAAACAATTATTTGACAGAAGAAAAGAAAAGCTTATATACAGCAGAAAGTATTACAATTCTTGAAAATGCTGTAAAAGAAGGGGAAAGTTTGGTCAACAATGCTAAAACTCAACAAGAAATCGATGATGCTGTTATAAAAATTAATAATGCTATCGACAATTTAATATCCAATATAAATCCAGACAAAACTTTAGATGAAATCGGAGAATTCTTAGATAATTGCAATGGAAACTATACATTAAAAGTTAATGACTATTACAAAAATAATAATGAAACTCCAATTTCCTATACTATAAAATCAACTGATAAAGCTATATATGACGTTGAAAAAAATGAAGGTTTCATCAAATTTGATGGCTATGTCCATAACTTTAATTATGTCGACAACAATTTTTCTCTTGGAAGAGTACATCTTGGTGAAAGTCAAAGCCCGGCTTTATATCTTACCGAAAATCGTTTGAGTGATGTTGTCAGCCAACTCGGTGTCAGTGAACCATTCACATCATTTGGCCTTTCAGTATATAGCGGATTTAAACAAGTTCCAGGACAAAAATACTATATTACCGACAGCACAACATATTTCGATTTGACATTGGATTTAATCAACAATAGATATCAATCCTACGATGGCTTTAATGGCCTTTTGCAAAGTATGACCTTAGAATTAACAAATGATAATGTTCTTTTTATGCGTCTATACGGAAATGATTTAACCGATTTAAAATTCGAATTAGAATTTTCTTCATTCAACACCACCTCTATTGATGGAGTAGATGAATATTTAGCAAATAATACCGAATATAACACTTCCTTCAGTCCGATGGATTTAGCTAAAGATATGGTAGAAAAATCAAAGACCAGCTGTGGTTTAAAATTCAATGTCTTTTCGCACAAAGAAGGAAAATCAACTCAAAATCCAAATTATACAATTACCTATAAAAATACTGCTCAAAATGAATATTGGTTATCTTCATCTAATAATGGTATTATCAAGAGTGGATCTTCTTATAAAAACTTCAAATATGAAAATGATACTGCAACAATAAATGATGATGCTGCCTATGGAATTAAAGACATCGATATCATCAATAAACTACTTGTAAATTATAATGAGTTTACTTTATTAGATAAAACCGACGACTACTATTTCAACGTTGGTGAAAATCCTGAGATACAACAAATGCTTTACCGTTTCTTTGAACTCAGCAATTACCAAAATGTCGCCGATAGAAATTATTTCAACGATGAACCTTCAAAAATAAAAACTTCTGATATTCAAAAAGTATCATTAACAAAAAATGACGAAGGAAAATTAGTAATAAGTCTTTTCAGTGAATTATCAAGTGGAAAAGATGGCTTAATAATCCGTGCTGTTCTTGAAGATTATCAAAATGTCACCATCGATGGTCTTGAAGATTTAACTTCAGCAAATAAAAAACAATTGCAAGATTTCTATACTTCTATAAAAGATGCTGATCAAGAAAAATACACCGAAAAATCCTATCGTGCCTTTAAAGTAACTCTTGATAAAGCTCAAGAAATTCTAAATGATCAAACTAGCGATATCAACACTTATATTCAAATGCTTTCTGTTTTAAAGAATTCATATTCTGAATTAGAATTAAAAACATCTAGCTTTGATGAAGATGGTGAAAGTAAAATCAAAACATTTTTAAATGAAAATTCATCATACTCCACCTCTTATAAAATGGAAGTAACAAGCAACAATAAAACTTTAACCTATATTGCTAAGTACAACAAATATTTCTATTGCTTAGAAACTAAAACTGGTTATGTAATGATTGATAATTTCGTTCATAGTTTCCATGTTAAAAACGATAAAATCGTTATCGACAATCTCTATAGTAATGAATATGGCGCTCACGCAAATCAAATCGCTAGAGTTCAAAAATATTTTGGTAATTTCGAAAGTTTAGCTGGAATTGAAGATTGGGAAGAACTTAGTGGTTCATATATGACAAGATTAAGCAATTCCAATAAATACTTCACCACAAATGTCGACTACTTGAATTTTGTTCCAAATATCAATACCGATAATTTATGTGGCTTCTCCTTAGAATTGTTAGAAAATAATAATTTCGAACTCGAATTATATAATTCCACTTCTCTCAATATGAAGATGGATAATGCTAATAGTTATGAATTAGCTTCATTAAATAAGGGTAGTGTCAATACAACTGTTAAAATTACAAATCTAAAAAATGCAACAGATGATCTTTTAGAAGCATTCATCAATAGCAACGATGCTGTTTTTACCAAAGATGAAATATTGAATAAATTAAAAGATTTCCCACAAACCTATGTCATTAAAAATGATGATGGCGATATAGCCTTAGTAAGTGACAGATATTATTTAGACTTAGAAACAAATCAATTCTATGCTGTAATAGAAGGTAAAGTTAATAAATATCAATTCAATCCTAATTTTATTGCCGATGGAACAGATCCATATAAACTTCTTGAAGCGGGCATTAAAGTAAATGGTGTTGAAGCTACTTCCATCGCTCAAATTACTGGCACTTTAAATGGATTGAAATCCTTAACTGAAAATGACATTACACTTCCTATCGATGAAGATACAAATTTGAACACAAAGCGTTATTATTATGAACTTAATAGTGAAAAAACAGGTGACATCGTTAAAATTTTAGATATAGACAGCGATTCATTAGGTTCTTTATGCGTATCTTATAATAGCAAAGGCGAAATCGTCATTGTCAACTATGAATCCGACTACTACATTGAATCTTATTACACTCTATCAACTGAATATGATGAAATGACAGATATAATGTTAAATAATATCATTTCCATGTTAAACAACGAATTCTAAAATTAAAAATTTAATATAGGAGTAGTAGTAGTTATTGACTGCTCCTATATTTTCAAGTATAAAAAAAGTATGAAAAAAATAGCAATTTACGGAAAAGGTGGAATAGGAAAATCAACAACAGTTTCAAATCTTGCCTACAGTTTATCAAGTCTTGGAAAAGTAGTTTTTCAAATTGGGTGTGATCCTAAAGCTGATTCAACCATCGCTCATAATTATGGTGATAGAATACCATCAGTTTTAGATTGCTTAAGAAATAATAAAACCGAAGAAAAAGACTTTCTTTTTAAAGCTCACGACAACGTTTACTGCATTGAATCTGGCGGTCCAATTCCTGGAAATGGATGCGCTGGAAGAGGAATTATTACCGCCTTCGAAAAAATAAAAGAATTAGATTTATTTAATAAATATCACCCCGATTATGTTTTATATGATGTACTTGGAGATGTTGTGTGCGGCGGTTTTGCAATGCCGATAAGAAATGGATATGCCGATGATCTATATATTGTCACTTCAGGTGAAATGATGTCCTTATATGCTGCTGACAACATATTAAGAGCAGTAAGATATCAAGTAAGACCTGGATACGCTAAATTCAAAGGACTTATCATCAATAAGAAAAATATCGAAAACGAAGACCAGATAGTTGAAAAAGCAGCCAAAGAAATGGATGCCAACATCTTTTATACCATCGAAAGAGATAAAAAAATACAAGAAGCTGAAAAATTAAAAATGACAGTTTGTGAAGCTTTTAAAGATTCTAAAATATCTCATGATTATCTGATGTTAGCAAAAAAAATAATTGAAAATGAATGAAATCAAAAATATATCTTATAATGTTAAAAATCTAAATCATTGCCCACTTGATTACATCTTAGAAGAAGTATATAAACTAGGAAAAATCAATATTTTAACGATAGGAACGGGGGAATGCGCTTATTTTACAAGCAAACAAAATTTTTCTGATAAGCAATTAAATTATTCTTATATATTAGAAGATAAAGAAATAGTATTCGGCGATTTTTCATCATTAGAAGACGCCTTCTCTTTATTAAATAACTCAGAATATAAAACCATCGTCGTCATAACCTGTATTCCCGCAATTATGAATTTAAATTTAGATTATCTTATTGACCAATATCCTAAATTACTTCTTTTTAGTGCTCCATGTTTCAAAGAAAAAAACATTCAAAAAATACTGAGCGATTTTTACTATGTATTTTTTTCAAAAATAAATTTAACAATAACAGAAAAAACAGAAAAACTAAATTACGATGAATATTCCTATGATTTATTCATCGATAAAATCTCCAGTTCAGCTTTAATCATTGAAAATCCTGTCTATCTAAAACTTGCAAAATTTTTATCAGAAAAATATAAAATTAAAATTATCTATAATACTAAAATCAACAACTTAAACTTTTATAAAGAAAATCATAGTTTATTAGATATATCTCAAAAAGATATAGAAGAAATTGAAGCTAAATTAAAAAAGATAAATAAAAAAGAGACTTATAATGTCTTAACAAATTATCCATCTTTAAAAGAATTTGTAAATCAATATGAAATAAATATCAACTTAGTAGATGAAAAAACAAACGATACTATAGTAGTAAATGAAGCCAAACCTTTCGACGCTTTAATAAAATTTATAAGGAGCGCTTATGCCTTTAAATAAATACGGAACTTTTCCAAACGGAAGAATAAATATCTTTAACCATTATATCTTATTTGACGATGTCGCAATATTAGACTTTTCTACCTGTGGACACGGAGTTTATGATTATGGAAACTTATCTCGTTTATTTTATCAAAGAATCGATAAGTCTTGTTATAATGCAAATCTGAATGAAATCGATTTATCTTTAGGTCAAACTGAAAAGGCTTTTTCGGCTTGTGAAGAAATAATTAAAGATAAAAATATCAAACATATTTTCATCATGCCATCAGCATTAAGCGCAACATTAGGATTAGATTTAAATGCCTTATGCTACGATATCAAAGAAAAATATAACATTGAGGCTTCAACTATATTTTTAAATTTAAACGATGATTTTTATCAAGCAGAGACATATTTTTACAATAATTTATATCGATATATAAAATTAGAAAGCAGTGAAAAATATAACTTACTCGGTGATGAAGTAACAAATTCAAATATTCTAAAGCATCAAAAAATAAAAAAAATAATCAAAGAAAAAAGTAATTTAGATTGCCAATTCGATTCACTGGATTTTAATAATTTAACAGATCTTCACCTTTCTAATAGATTAAATATAATCACTTCTAAATCAGCCTTAGAACTAGCTAAAAAAATGAATATTCCCTATATATTCTTAAATTCATTGGATGAAAAAAATGATGAATTATTTTTTGAAAAATTAAATATTAATATAACTAAGAAAGAAAAATTAGATTACATTTATTTTCAATTTCAAAACATAATCAAAATGACACAAAAAAGAATTATCTGCTACTTAAATATCGATCATTTAGATATGTTAAAAAATCTTTTTTCAAATTTAAATGTTCCTTTAGAATTAATTGCTACTCATAAAAACAATGAATACAAATATATGAATATGGATGATTTTATCGATAAATATAGGAATGAAAATGCTATTTATATCTCCAATGAAAGAGTGCAAAAACATTTATCTAATTGTATAGATTTTGAATACATCGGTTTAGACTACAAATTACTAACTCCCTTTGAAGACACCTATATTTTCTATGATAGCGGATTAAAGCTTTTAGAAAAAATTATATCTTTAATAGTATATTAATTAAATAAAACAGTATTTGCAACTTTTAAAAATATATAGAAGTTGCTTTTTATTATTTAAATTTAAAGCCGAATAAAATATAATATTTGTGTAAGTTAAATCTAACAATTTAAACAAAAATATATCTGAATGTGAAATATGAAAAACAAAGATTTAAAATTTGATAAAAGCTGTCATGTTCTATATTCTAAAGCTTGTGAGAAAGAAATAAAAAAGAAAATAGCTTTGCATTATCCAAAATCTGAACAAGAAAATGTTTGGACAAGAGTTCAACTTCAATATGTTGAATATTTAAAAGATTGGAGAAAAGATTTAGGCGGAAAAAAGAATTTTCATAACGGCAAAGGTGGCACTTATGATTGCATTGCTATTATGACTTATTATGCGGTCTGTAAAGATGTTACAAGTTTCCGTGAAATTGAAGAAATTGAAGAGAATTTAATTCTACCTTCTTTTAAAAAATTAAAATTTGTCGATTGCAATAAACCATTTTGGAAAAAGCTAATGCATAAAGCTTTCACTTCAGCAAAAACAAAATGCGATAAATGGCATGACTATGAAATGAATGTTGCACCTTTTTCCAAAGATGGTCCAATTTATTATAAATTCACTGCTTGTCCAGTTGCCCAATTTGCTAAACAATTTGGTCTAGAAGAAATAATGCCAGCTATTTGCAATGTTGATTATATTTCTATGGAATGCATTCATGCAAAACTAATAAGAACATCTACTTGCGTCAACGAAAATAAATGTGACTATACTATTTGCGGAGATAAAGATAAATTTATTCTTGATCATCCAGAATATAAAGATGAACAAGGATTTAGAAGAAATAAATAATTTTTATTTATTTTATACTTTGTATTATTTTTTATTCTTTTATTTTTGCTACAATAAATTCCTAGGAACAATTGAAAAAATGATAATTAATACAGGTCAAAGAACTGACATTCCAGCTTTCTATTCTAAATGGTTTATCAATCGAATCAAGGAAGGTTATGTCCTTGTTAGGAATCCATATTATCCAAAACTAGTAACAAAATTTATTCTGGATCCTAAAGTTGTCGATGTAATTGGTTTCTGCACTAAAAACCCTCATCCGATGCTTGAATATCTTGATGATTTATCAGATTTTCGTCAATTTTGGTATATTTCAATCACGGCTTTTGGTAAGGACCTTGAACCTAATGTTCCTCATGTAGATAAAGTTATTGAAGATTTTAAATATCTTTCTAAAAAACTAGGTAAAAATGCAATCAATTGGCGTTATACTCCTATTATCATCAATGAAAAATATCCAGTTGAAAGACATATTAGAGCTTTTGAATACATAGCTTCTCATCTTGTCGGCTATACTTCATTAGCTGTTTTCGGTTTTGTCGATATTTATGAAAAATTAAAATTAAATCATCCTGAAATCCTCGATACATCTGATGAAAATAAAATATATTTAGCCCGAGAATTTTCAAAAATTGCCAAAAAATATAATATGAATCTTCGTCTATGTTCAAAAGAAAAATGGTTAAGAAATTTTGGAATAGATGTTGATGGATGTATGCGTTTAGAAGATTATGAAAACGCTATTGGTTTAAATTTAAAACCGAACAAAAAAATGCAAGCAAGAAAAAATTATTGCTCTTGTTTTTTGTCTAATGATATCGGCGCTTATAATTCCTGTTTACATTTTTGTAAATATTGCTATGCAAATGGAAATGCTCAATTTGTAAAAAATAATTTTTTAAAACATGATGATAATTCTCCTTTCATCATAGGTACTTTTTCTAAAGATGATATCATCAAAGAAGCAAAGCAAGAATCTTGGATAATAAAATAAATTTTTTAGATAATTAGTTTACATGTCAACTAATTGAAATATAATATCCTTGAAGTGAGGAGAAATATGGACATTAGAAATTTAACAAAAATCGTTAGAAATATGATGCTATATAAAAATAGTGCTGATAAAAATTTATTAGCGTTAAACGAGAACGAATTTGAAATGCTCCGTTATATCACCAAAAGAGAATATCGAAGCTTAAAAGAAATCACTGATTATCTCAATGTTGATAAAAGCTTAGTTACTAGAATGTGTAAAAAACTATTAAAACTTGATTATATAACTATTGAAGATGACCCTTCTGATTCTAGAAAAAAACTTCTTAAAGCGACCAAAAAAACCTTTGAAATTAAAAACGATATGTTTGATAGAGAATATGAATTTTACAATTCTTGCTTAAAGGTTTTAACTCCAGAAGAAAAAGAAAATTTTTCACATTTAATTGACAAAGTTTATATTGAATCAAAACGTTTGAGAAAAAATAAATTCCAAGGTGTTGAAAATGAAAAATCTAAAATACGATAAAATAAGAACATATTTCTGGTTGAATAAAAAATCTTTTATTCTCGCAACTATTACAGGTATTTTATTTAATACGTTAACAGTACTTGTTCCACTCATACAAGGGTATCTTTTAGACTTATACAAAGCTCAAAATGATACTACTTATATTATTCTTTTTGCTTTAGGATTCTTTCTTTTTGTCCTTTTTGTTCAAGCTAATAGATTTTGCAAAAGATACTTTGTCAGAGATTTTGCAAATAGAATGGTTTTACAAATGCGCACCGTGTCTTTTGATAATCTATTAAAATGCGACATCGACGAATTTAATAAGACATCTAAAGGCGATATAATGAATAAAAATTTAACTGACATCAAAGATAGCGCTGAAGGAGTTAGAAAAGTATTAACTGAAATATACGATAGCGTTATTTTAATGACAGGTTACTTTATTTCTATGATGATTTTAGATTATAAAACCACTCTTATCGTCGGGGCTTTTATCATCTTATCGATAACAATATCAAATACATTAAAAAAATTGATTTACAAATCAACAAGTGAATATAAAAAGACTTTTTCTAAATCAAAAGATTTCACTTTAAACGCTTTAAAAAACGAAGTTTATTATCGAGGAAATGGAGTATCTTCCAATTATTATAAAGAATATGAAAATATGCAAAATGAGCTTGAAAAGAAATCCATCAAATCGATGATATTCAAAGGAACATTAGAGCCTATTTATCAAGCTATCGCTTTAATCGGTCTATTTTTCGTGGTCTATTTTTCCGGACAAAAAGTTATTAATAATATTTGGTTAATCGGAACTTTTTATTCTTATTTATCGACATATATGTTAGTAAGCACCAAAGCCTCAAAAGTTGGTAAAGTTTTCAATGCTGCAACAACATTAAAAGTATCTTGGAAAAGATGTTCACCATATTTAAAATCTTCTCCTATCCAAAAAGATATTGAAATATCGAAAGAAAATTCTTCTATTGAAGTCAAAGATTTAACTTTCGGTTTTGATAAAAATTTTGTTCTTCATAATATTTCTTTCTCTTTAGATAAAGGAAATTCACTTGCTATATGCGGTATGATTCATAGTGGAAAATCAACTCTTGGAGCAGCTTTAACTGGTCTTTATAACTATGAAGGCAGTGTTAAGTTATATGGAGTGGAATTAAAAAATGTCAGAAATGAATTAGGTGAAAATTTTATTTCCTATTTACCTAGCCAAGCAGAAATTTTTAATGACACTTTAAAATATAACATTTCTTTTAATAAAGAAGATGATATAGAAAAAGATTTAAAAATTGTCTGTCTTGATCAAGAAGTTTTACTTTTCCCACAAAAAGAAAATGAGATATTATCACATTCTCTCATCAACTTATCTGGTGGTCAGCAAAAAAGACTATTGATAGCAAGATGTATTCATAACAATCCAAAATTAATTATTATGGATGATCCTTTCAATGCAATAGATATCAAAATGAGTGAAGATATTACTGATAACATCTTAAATTCATGTAGAAATTCTATTTTGATTCTCATCAACAATCAAAAAGAGATTCTTCAAAAAACGAATTACATTTTATTTTTAAAAAACGATTCCTATATATTTGGAACATATGAAGAATTATCCAAAGATCCACAATTTATAAAAATGATTGGAGGAGATTTAAAATGAGTGTAATAAAATGCATTTTCAACTATTTTAAAAAACACAGAATTATTTTTATCTTCACCTTATTAGTTATTATTTCTGTAACTTTTCTTTCTCTTGTTCCGCCACAATTATTGAAAATAATCGTCGATGATTTATCATCTTCGAACAATATTTCTCATCTATGGATTTACGCCTTATTATACATGTTGATATCTATAGCCATCGGTATTATAAATTTTTTAAAGGAGATATTGCTTGTCATCATTTCTCAAGGCGTCGGAAAAAGAATCAGACTAGAAATGCTCACCAAAGTAAACAGATTATCATATAAAAATTTTGCTGAATATGATTATGGAACCTTAGAAGCATATTTTTCTAACGATGTCGAAGAAATAAATACATTGATAACTTCCGGTGTAATATCAATGATTATCGACTCTTTTAAAATTATCGGTATCATCATATCTATATTCATATTCTCTTATTTATTTGGTCTTATTACTTTAGCTATAATTCCTTTTTTAATTCTTTTTGTCATGTGGATCAGAAAAAGAATGTATAAAGCTCAAAAAACCAATAGAACATTAGAAGGAAAAGTTAATAACTTAGTTCTTGAAAACCTTGATAACATCAATACTATCAAAACATTTCGTATCTACAATGAAGTAAAAGAAAAATATGATAATATTTTAAAAAATCATTTTAAAACAAATCAAAAATCCAATATCTATGATGCCTTATTTTCACCAGTAATGCAGATATTAAAAACATTATTGATCGTTCTTATAATAGTTATTTCAACTACAAACAATTCTGTTTTCGGCTTAAGTATCGGAACATTAGCTAGCTCTATCGATCTCATAACCAATTTGTTTTCACCGATTGAAAATCTTGGCATGGAACTGCAAACAATTCAAAAATCTTTTGCCGCAATCAATAGAATCAATGAATTCTTTAAATTAGAAGAAGATGAAAAAAAAGATCAAGACTGCAATATTGATAAAAAAATAGTACTTGAATTTAAAGATGTTACTTTCTCCTATGATGGAAAAGAAAATGTAATTGAAAATTTCAATTTAAAGTTAGAAAACAATATGCGCCTAACATTAAAAGGGAAAAGTGGAAGTGGAAAATCCACTCTATTTAAATTAGCTTGTGGGTTAATAAAACCAACAAAAGGACAAGTTACAATAAATGGTGTTGAAACCTATCGTCTTTCAGAAACTGCAAAAAGAAAAATATTTGGAATAGTTTATCAAGATTACTATTTTTCAGGCGGAACAATAAAAGAAGAAGTAACTTTATTAAACCCAGAAATATCTGATGAACAAGTTTATAAAATTTTAAAACTTGTTGAACTCGATAGAATAAAAGATATCAACGTTCCATTAAAAATCAACGATTATTCTACCGGAGAACTTTCATTATTCAATATAGCTAGAGCAATAATTATGAATAGTAAAATATTATTTTTGGATGAAATGAACGCTAAAATTGATCAAGTAACTGCACAGAAAATAATCAATGTAATAAATAATGTCGCTAAGGACAAAATAATTTTGTCAATCAATCACTATGGTCACCTTTTAGAAAATAGTGATATCTTAAATTTGGAGAAAGAAAATACAAATGAATAATTTTATCATAGCCACTCAATTATCACTTGATCATGATATAGCCAGTTTCATGAACAAATTATTAAATAACTTTGGGAGTTTTTTAACACCTATTTTAAAATTCATAACAATACTAGGTAATTTCGGTACAATTTTTATAATTTTATCATTATTGTTTTTATTGTTTACTAAAACGAGAAAAGCAGGCATTATCGCTTTAATAGCACTTTTAATTGGAGTAATAACCGTTTCGATTACAAAAATAGCTGTGTCAAGAGATCGTCCGTTTTTTGATACAAATAGCGATTTTTATTCATGGTGGCTTCAGGCTGGTGCAGTAAAAGAATCTAGCTATTCATTTCCATCTGGACACACCACCGCTGCTACCGAATTCGGCGTCGCTTTATTTATATCCAAAAATAAAAAATACTCTTGGCTCTTTTTATTCATTCCACTAATCATGGGATTTACAAGAATATATTTTATAGTTCATTATTTTACCGATGTTTGCGGAGGTCTTATCATTGGCACAATAAGCGCCACAATTTCTTATTTCATTGCTAAAAATCTTCTGAAAATAAAATTATTAAACAAAGCCTATTATTTACCAAGTATCATCGATATCTTTTCCAAAAAAGAAAAAGAACAAATTTAGTTTTCAAATAATTCCTGTACTTTATAATTATTCTTTTTATAAACAATATAAAAATTAAGTTTAGCATCCTCATCTAAAATAGGAATGTTAATTCTATTAGCAGTTGATTTAAATTTGCTAGAAATATCCGTTACAAAAACAGGAATACTAGAATAAGCAGTTAATTCTTCTAAATCATTTTTGTCTGCATTTTTTATATAATGAGCCTTAAATAAGTTTTTTTCTAAAATGCTATTCCACACTCCAACATAGGAAAATAAAAGAAAAGACTGTCCATCGATATCATTCCAATATACGCCATTTTTCATTCCAGATAAAAAATGAGTCGGAGGAATAGAAATATATAGATGTTCTTGAAATATTTTTCGACAAACAAAACCATCATTCTTAATTTCTTTATTGATGAATATAACATCATACTTATCATTTGCTATATCTTTTATAAGATTATCTTCTTCATCTAAAATAGTTGAAATTTCCACTTTAATGATTTTATTCATAAAAATATCAGAATACTTATAGAAAATACCTGGCGCAGTATATCCTATCGAGATTTTATTTCGTTTTTCTTTTATTTCTTGAGCTTTTTTAACTAAGATTCTATCGCTATTTATCACTTCATTTATAAATGGCAAAAGTTTCAATCCATCTTCATTTAAAGATAATTTATTCTTCTTTCTATCAAAAATCTTTAAACCAATTTCATCTTCAAGTGACTTCATAGCTTTGGAAAGCGAAGGCTCTGATAAATGTAAAACTTCACTAGCCTTTAATAAAGAACCTTCCTTATAAAATACGATTAAATATTCTAATAATTTGTTGTCTATCATAACATTTCACTATTCAAAATAATTATAGTACATTTCAAAAATTGAATAAACACTAAAACACATAAAATGCTAAATTATTTTTAGAGGTAAAAAATGAAGACTTTAATAGTTTACTTTAGTTGGTCAAACAACACTAAAAATTTAGTAGAAGAAATAAATAAAAAATTACATTATGATGTTATTAGAATTGAAAAAGAACATCCATATTCTTCAGATTACAATCAATGCGCTTATGTTGAAGCAAAAGAAGAAGTAGAAAAACATATTCATCCACAAATAAAAGAATTAAAAGTAGATGTAAATAACTATGATAGAATTCTATTATTCTTTCCAATATGGTGGTACACATTTCCAATGCCTGTTGGAACATTTATTGAACAGATAAAAAATTATCAAGGACAAGTAGCTCTTTTTGAAAATAGTTATACTAATGATGTTCAATATGTAAAAAATTCTATTGAAGATTTTAAAAGTATTGCCCCTTCTATAAAAGTAGAAAACGGATTATTCAATAAAACAGTTGAAGATCATATTAAATTCATAACAGACAAAAAATATTAATTAAAAGTCAATAAATTATAAGAAAGGAGAATTTATGAACACTTTTAAATTAAATAATGGATTAGAAATCCCAGTAACTGGATTTGGTGTTTATCAAATCAGCAAAGAAGATTGTAAAGAAAGCGTCCTCAGCGCTTTAAAAGCCGGCTATCGCCATATTGATACCGCTCAAGCGTATTTCAATGAAGAACAAGTCGGCGAAGCCATTAAAGCAAGCGGATTAAAAAGAGAAGAAATCTTTGTTACAACAAAAATATGGATCGATAACTACGGCGAAGGAAAAACTTATGTTTCAGTTATTGAATCATTAAGAAAATTACAACTCGATTACGTAGATTTAATCTTGCTTCACCAACCTATAGGCGATTATTATAGCGCTTACCGCGATTTAGAAAAATTATATAAAGAAGGAAAAGTAAAATCCATCGGCGTCTCTAATTTCTATCCAGATAGACTAGTAGATATATGCTTATTTTCCGAAATTAAACCGATGGTAAATCAAATTGAAATCAATGTTTTCAACCAACAAAACGAAGCAAAAAAATGGGCTGATAAATATGGAGTAGTTCTTGAAGCTTGGGCACCTTTTGCCGAAGGTCGAAACAACATGTTCAAAAATGAGACATTGACTCAAATTGCTAATAAACACAATAAAACAGTTGCTCAAGTTATCTTAAGATGGCTTTTACAAAGAGAGATAGTTTCCCTTGCAAAATCAGTCCACGAAAATAGAATTAAAGAAAACTATGATATTTTTTCCTTTTCTCTCGATGAAGAAGATATGAATTTAATTGCAACTTTAGACAAGCAAACTTCTTCTTTCTTTTCTCACCAAGATCCAAAAATGATTGAATGGTTTGGTGATTTAATAATTCAAAGACGAGGAAAATAACCAAAATGAAATATGCAAAATTAGGAAATACTGATATAGAAGTATCAAAGATTTGCATCGGAGGAATGTCTTTTGGTGAAGCTTCAAAAAATTTTCACGAATGGACTTTAAATCAAGAAGAAAGCACAAAAATGATTAAAGAAGCCTATGATCTAGGCGTCAATTTCATCGATACTGCCAATTGCTATTCCTTTGGAACAAGCGAGCAATATATTGGAAAAGCCTTAAAAGAATTGCAGATACCTCGAGATAAAATAGTCATCGCTTCAAAAGTATATTTCAATGAAGGAAAGTTATCAAAGCAAGCAATAAAAAGAGAAATTGAAAAAACTTTAACTAACCTTCAAACAACTTATCTTGATCTTTATCAAATTCATCGCTTTGATTACGACACTCCAATTTTAGAAGTTATGGAAGCTTTAAACGATTTAGTAAAAGAAGGAAAAGTCAGAGCAATCGGTGCTTCAGCAATGTATGGATACCAATTTCATAACATGCAAGTAATAGCGGAGAAATATGGTTTAACTTTATTTTCAACAATGCAGAATCATTATAATTTACTCTATCGTGAAGACGAAAGAGAAATGATTCCAATCTGTAAGCAATATAATGTCTCTTTAATTCCATATTCACCTTTAGCAGGAGGTCATCTAACTCATACCGGTTGGTCAAGTTCTTCTTTGCGCAGTCAAAAAGATAACACCTTAAGAAAAAAATACGATAGAGATAAAGACAATGATCTTTTAATAATAGAACGTGTAAATGAATTAGCAAAAAAATATCATGTCTCTATGGCACAAATAAGTCTAGCTTGGCTATTCAAAAAAGGCATTACATCAGCAATAGTTGGAGCGACAAAATTAAATCATTTTGTCGATGCAACAAAAGCGGTAGATTTAAATATCTCTGACGAAGATGTAGCTTTTTTAGAAGAACTTTATATCCATAAACCTATTGTAGGTGCTCTTCCAGAAGGAAAATAAACACTATAAATCTTCTTATGAATAAAATAAGAAGATTTTTTGTTTGCTTTTATTTTCAAAAATATATTAGTTATTTTTTACCTTTCTTTTTTAAAAACAAATAGATACAATATGCCTTGAGGAAAATATGAAGATTATAATAATTAGACATGGCGATCCCGATTATGAACACGATTCTTTAACTTCTGTAGGTGAAAATGAAGCTCAAGCTTTAGCAGAATTTTTAAAAGATATGAAAGTTGACGCCATTTTTTGTTCACCTTTAGGAAGAGCAAGAAGAACTTCATCTTATATCGAAAAAGCTTTAAATATCAAAGCTGAAATTTTGCCATGGCTAAAAGAATTCGATGGAAAAATGAATATCGAAAATAACAAAAGCCATATCTTCTGGGATGTTTTACCTCAAACACTGAGTGAAAATAAATTTCTATATAATCCTCAAACTTGGAGAGATTCTTCTTTTTTTAATGAAAAAGAATTAAGAAAATATGATGAAGTATGTTCTTCTTTTGATTCGCTATTAGAAAAATTCGGTTATGAAAGAGAAAAAAATTATTATAAAGTTCTAGATAGCAATAGAAAAACATTAGTTTTTGTTTGTCATTTCGGCTTAGAATCTATGATTCTTTCCCATCTTTTTAACACTTCGCCTTTTTCATTAAGTCAACATTTCATTGCTGCGCCAACTTCAATGACTACCTTATATACTGAGGAAAGAAGAAAAGGTGTTGCTCAATTCCGCTGCAGTGAATATGGAAGTGTAGCTCATCTTTATATAAAACATAAGAAGCCTTCTTTTTCTGGTCGCTTTTGTGAAACTTATGATTCTAAAGAAAGGCATGATTGATTTTTCTATGAAAAAAATAGATTTAGGAAAAGCCCCAGTTGTCTCAACATTATTTAAATTAGCAATTCCTAGTATGATTGCTCAAATTGTAAATATGCTCTACAATTTCATCGATCGTATTTTTGTTTCTGGTATTGAATCTATTGGCACCGATGCTTTGGCAAGTCTTGGTGTCTGTTTTCCAATAACATTAATTCTATCTTCTTTTGCCGCTTTAATTGGACTTGGCGGAGCACCTTTAAGTTCAATAAAGCTTGGTGAAGGGAATAAAAAGGATGCAGAAAGACTTTTCAATCAAGCTTTTTCTACGCTTTTTTGCATAGGGATAATATTATCAATTTTAGTTTTTATTTTTGCCGAACCAATTTTATTATTATTCGGTTGTCCAGATAGCTGTCTTCCTTATGCTTTACCTTATTTAAAAATATATACTCTTGGTACCATTTTTAATCTTATTGCTTTAGGTCTTAATCCTTTTATAAATGTTCAAGGATATGCTATATCTTCCATGTGTTCAACTTTAATTGGAGCTTTATTAAATATAATTTTAGACCCGATATTTATCTACGTTTTAAATCTTGGAATCAATGGTGCTGCTTTGGCGACTATCATTTCTCAAATTGCTTCTTTCATTTATGTTTTTTCTTTCTTTTTCAGAAAGAAATCATCTTTTAAATTCAATATAAAAAGTTTTGTTCCAACCAAATTAATTCTTTCTGTTTTTGTTTTAGGGCTTTCTCCTTTCATCATGCAGCTTTCAGAAAGTGCAATTCAAATTGTTTTTAGTATCTGCTTAAAAAAGGCTACAAATGGAAATAGTGACTATACTGCAGCTATGACTATTCTTTTAAGTGCTTTACAACTTATCAGTTTTCCACTTAATGGCTTTTCTAATGGTGCTGGTCCATTAGTAAGTTATAACTATGGAGCTAGAAACGAGGAAAGAGTAAAAAAGTCAATTAAAGTAATAACAATATTCGCTTTAATTTATACTTCTATTTTCTATTCAATTTCCATGATATATCCTCAGACTTATGCTTTAATTTTTTCCGCAAGCGAAAATGTTATAGAAATTGTTGCTAAATATGGAAGAATATTTTTGATGGGCACAATAATGTTTTTTGCTCAAATGGCATTACAAAATACTTTTGTAGCTTTAGGACAAGCCAAAATTTCCATCTTCTTAGCCTGCTTAAGAAAAGTAATTTTACTAATTCCACTATGCATTATTCTCTCTAATTTTTTAGGTGCTCAAGGAGTATTTTTAAGCGAAGGAATAAGCGATATCACCGCTGGAATTATAACCTATACAACTTTTGCTTTATATTCTCCGCATGTAATTAAAAAGCGTTGCCAAGAAAAAAATACAATTGCCCTATAAAAAATAAAAAAACAATTTCTTTTAATTTTTCAGTCATACACCTATAAGTGGCGTCACTTTACTTTAATTTTAATTTATGTTAAAATTTGGTGCATCTTGTAGAAGGAGGCTTTCTTTTAATATGGTTAAAGATAAATCACCAAAAAAATCAACTTTGGAAAAAATCGCAGCTATTGTTGGAAACACTGTTGAAGAAGTTTATGGTGTTACAGGCCTATCTTCTTACAGAACGATACTTGACGAAATTCAAACTCTATTAAAAAAGGAAAACTTTCGCGATGGAGTAAAAGTAATCAAAGTTTCCGATACTAATTATGAAGTTACAGTTTTTTGCTTGCTAGCTTTTGGCGTAAAAGTTAATGAAGTTATCGCTGAGCTTCAAGAACAAATTAAATACGCCGTCGAAAAGAAACTAAAGATTTCCGTTACCAAGGTTAACGTTTTCGTCCGTGGTATAAAATAAATAGAAAGAGAAGATTATAATGACAAAAATTGATGGTATACTTCTTAAGCAAATGATCATTTCAGGAGCTAATAATCTATATAATAATTATCCTGAAGTCGATGCGCTTAACGTTTTCCCAGTACCTGATGGTGATACAGGCACTAACATGAATTTAACTATTTCTTCTGGAGCTAAAGAAATCGCAACAAGAAATGACGCTTCTGTCTATGATGTTGCTAAAGCTTTTTCCCGTGGTTTATTGATGGGAGCTAGAGGAAACTCTGGTGTTATTCTTTCACAAATTTTCAGAGGTTTTGCCCAAGGTCTCAAAGGCAAAATAGAA